>OGYU01000012.1_pt1 | contig 116439 bp, 77 predicted proteins | sample 1576581 | NCBI WGS metagenome assembly OGYU01 (sample SAMEA3541547, study PRJEB24748) | human gut metagenome | biome: human gut; feature: human-associated habitat; material: faeces | place: China | collected 2012 | reverse complement strand
CTCATCCGAGGACTATACGTTCTTTGCACCCAGCGACGGCGTGACCGGCAATATATACACTGCGATATCGGTTGCCGTCACTGGTGCGTCCGATTTTGACACGTTTTCCGATGCCTACGATGAAGCCATCAAAACCGTGGCCGACCGTATCGAACATCAGATACAGGCCACACGCCAGAAAGCCCGTCGTCAACAGATCGTCTCCAGCGCGCAGCGCAAACTGGATGATGCCAAAGACGAGGCCAACGAGCAGCTGGACGAAGCCCAGAAGCAGATCGACGACAACTGGGCCGAGCTGGAAGCCAACAAAACGACATTGCAAGATAGCCGTACCGAATTGGAGAACAACAGGACAACCATTACCGATGGCGAACGGCAGCTCGCCGATGGACGTGCGCAGATTGCATCGGCCCGTCAACAGATCGCGCAAGGTCGCCAGCAGATAGCCGAAGCGCGCACCCAGCTCGAATCGGGCAAAGCGCAGCTCACCTCGGCTCGCAAACAGCTCGATGCGGCGCAAACGGAACTGACTGCCAATCGCACGAAAATCGAACAGGGCATTACCCAAATCGACCAAGGCATGGCGCAAATTGATCAGATGCTGCCCATGATTCAACAGGCCAACAATCTACTGGCGCAACTTGACCCGAATATCGACCTCAACTCACCCACATGGCAGGCCATCAAGCAACTGCTCGCGCGCCTTGGCATTACCGTGCCTGAAGTGCCGTCAATCAGCGATCTGCGGCAACAGCTGACCGCCAAGCAAACGGAACTGCAAACGCAGCGAGACAGTCTGGCCCAGCAGAAAGCCGATTTGCAGCGCACATTAAACGAAACCATTGCCCCCGCACAATCCACCTTGGACCAGCAGAACGCGCAACTGACCGCCAAGGAACAGGAAGCGGCTGCAGGAGAGGCACAGCTCAATACCAAATCCGCGGAACTCGAAGCGAATGCCGCAACCCTCGAAACCCAGTCGGCGCAACTTGAAGCGCAGGCCGCCCAACTGGCCAGCGGCAAGCGGCAGCTTGAAGAAGGCGAGCGGCAGCTGAAAGAAGGCGAACAACAGCTCGCGGACGGCAAGGCGAAACTGGATGATGCGCAGTCTGCACTCGATGCGATGCGAAGCGAAGCGGAAAGCGAATTCGCCAAGCAGCAACGGCGCATCGACGATGTGGCCAACGCACGTTGGTATGTGCAGACGCGCGCTTCGATCGACGGATTCAGCTCGCTCAAATCAGATGTCAGTTCCATCGAATCCATCGGCCGCGCATTCCCGATTGTGTTCCTGCTGGTCGCCGTGCTCATGAGCCTGACCACCATGACCCGCATGGTCGAGGAAGATCGCGGACTTATCGGCACCTACCTTGGACTCGGCTATGGCGGACTCGCCGTGTCCAGCCGGTATCTGCTGTTCGCGTTGCTCGCCTGCTTGGTCGGCGGCGGCATCGGTCTGCTGGTCGGATTCCTCGGCATCCCGGCATTCCTGATGGTGGTGATTGAGGGACTGTATATATTGCCCGGTGTGCGACTTGAATACGACTGGCTGTACGGCTCGGCCGGCATCGTGCTGTTCGTGGTCGGTGTGGGCGTGGTCACCGCGCTCGCCTGCCGCGAGGAGATACGGCACACGCCCGCCGCGCTGATGCGCCCGAAGGCGCCGAAGGCGGGCGCTCGCATATTGTTGGAGCGGATTCGCCCGGTATGGAGCCGGCTGAACTTCCTCGGCAAAGTCACTGCGCGCAATATCTTCCGATTCAAGTCGCGTTTGATTATGACCGTGGGCGGCGTGGCTGGTTGCACAGCGCTGATTATCTGCGGATTTGCGATTAACGACACCGTCGACACGACTGGCGTCAAGCAATATGAGCAGATCTACCAGTATGACTTGATGGTGGTGGCCAATGACGATGACGCCGCCGCGATGCGCAAGCAGGTGGCACAAGATGGCCGGGCCACCGAAACGCTGAATCTGCGCGTGGATAGCGGCGAGATGAGCAATGCGGCGCAGGAAAGCGAAACCGTGCAGCTGATGACGGTGCCCAACAATTCGTTGAACAAACTGAACGACATGGTCACGCTGGAAGAGGCCGGTGACGATGGGTGGTTCGAGCTGCCCAATATCTTCGGCAAAGCGGGTGGCGGCACTGTAGCGCTGGACGATAGTGGTGTGATTGTGGCGAAGTCCGCAGCCAATTCGTTGGATATTCATGCGGGCGACACCGTCACGTTGAGCAATGGCGGCAGCGGGCGGGCCAAGGTGAAGGTTGCGGCGGTGACGCGCAACCTCATCGGCTCTGATGTGTACATCAGTGAGCGACTGTACGACCAGAAGTTTGCGGCCGACGGTGTGACGTCTTCGGCTTCGGGAGATGGCACTGCCTCGACCTTGACGTGGAACGCGATGCTCGCCAAGCTGAAAGGTTCCGAGACCGAACAGGCCGAATATGCGGATCGGTTGGGCGAGGAATCGTCGGTGCTCAAGGCCGTGAGCTGTGCGCATCTGGCCGCCACGTTTAAGTTCGATTTGATGGGTGCCGTGGTGGCGCTGATTGTGGGGCTCGCCGGCGGCCTGGCGCTGGTGGTGCTGTTTACGTTGGCCAATACGAACGTGTCCGAACGCATCCGCGAGATGGCCACACTGAAGGTGCTGGGCTTCTATGACCGCGAGGTGCACAACTACGTGAACCGCGAGATGATGATATTGACCGGTATGGGTGTGGTGGTTGGTCTGCCGCTTGGCAGGTGGATAGGCGGATTACTGACTGCTGCGTTGAATATGCCGTCGCTGTATTTCGAAGTGGAAGTGCACTGGTACAGCTATGCGATTGCCGTGGTGGCGACGCTGGCGTTCGCGCTGCTGGTGCAGCTGTTCACCAACCCAGTGCTCGATCGCGTAGACCCGGTCAGCTCGCTCAAGTCCGTGGAATAGAGGTAGAAGTTCAATTAGGTGTTGGTGAATTGAACTTCTTTGGCTGAATATTTACAGTATCATCGCATGTATTCTTGAGCTGAGCGGTTTTCGCGACATATTTCGGTGATACAGTCTGAACTTGTTTTGAACGAGTATCGCGTCCGGTACGTAACAATCGGGCGGCAGAGAAGAGAAATGAAATCAGTATGGCCGATACGAATGTGAATGGTGGTACACGGCAGGCTACGGGCAAACTCAAGTCTGTCGAAAGCCTGGACCAGACCAACGAGATGGAGCGTGGCCTGAGCAATCGCCACGTGCAGTTCATCGCCATTGGCGGCACCATCGGCACCGGCTTGTTCCTGGGTTCGGGCAAGTCGCTGGCACTGACCGGCCCCTCGATCGTCTTCGTGTATATCCTGGTCGGCGTCATCATGTTCTTCCTGATGCGCGCCATCGGCGAGATGATGTACCGCGACCCCAGCCAGCACACCTTCATCAATTTCATCACCCGCTACCTGGGCAACGGATGGGGGCATTTCGCCGGCTGGACGTATTGGGCCGCGCTCGTGCTGCTGGGCATGACCGAGATCACGGCCGTCTCCACGTACTTCATCACCTTCTTCGACACGTTCGGCATCGACCTGACCCATTGGAAATGGCTGATCGAGCTGTGCTTCCTGGTGTCGCTGGTGTCCGTCAACCTGATTGCCGTCAAGGTGTTCGGCGAGGTGGAATTCTGGTTCTCGATGATCAAGATCACGCTGATTTGCGCGATGATCGTCACCGCCGTGGTCATGATCGTGATCGGCTACCATTACCCGGCCGCGCGGATTCATGGCGTGGATCATGTGAGTCCGGCGGGCCACGCCGGACTCGACAACCTGTTCGCCGGCTTCTCGTTCGCCCCGAACGGCTGGATGGCCTTCCTCATGAGCTTCCAGATGGTGTTCTTCGCCTATGAGCTGCTCGAGTTCGTGGGCGTCACCGTCTCCGAGACCAAGAATCCTCGTGAGGTGCTGCCCAAAGCCGTCAACGAGATTATCGTGCGTGTGCTCATCTTCTACGTGGGCGCGCTCGTGGCCATCATGTGCATCGTGCCGTGGACCTCGTTCAAGCCGAACGAGGACGGCTCCTTCGCCTCCCCGTTCATTATGGTGTTCCAGTACGCCGGGCTGAATTGGGCGTCCGCGCTGGTGTTCTTCGTGGTGATCACCGCCGCATCTTCCGCGCTGAACTCGCTGCTGTACTCGGCTGGCCGCCACCTGTACCAGCTGTCCGAGGTGTCGCCGAACCCGATGCTGAACAAGCTCGGCAAGGTGTCCGATCGCAAGGTGCCGGCCCGCGCCATCCTGGTGTCCGCGGCGCTGATACTGCTGTCGCCGATCGTCAACGCCATCCCCGGTGTGTCCGGAGCGTTCGTGCTGTTCTCGTCCGCCAGCTCCGCGGTGTTCCTGTTCATCTACATCCTGACGCTGATGGCACACCGCAAGTACCGTCGCTCCGCTGATTTCATTCCGGACGGGTTCGTCATGCCCGCTTGGAAGGTGCTCAATACGGTGGCAATCGTGTTCTTCGTGTTCATCTACCTGACGTTGTTCCTTGCGGACGATACGCGCAATTCCGCGATTGCCGGCCTGGTGTGGCTTGTGGGCTTCGGTGGATTCTCTATGCTGCGCGAACGCTACCGTAGCCGCGATTTAAAGGCCGCACTGGAACACAAGGAGTGATTGGACGGGCTGATTGGCTGGCGGCTATTAGTTGGGTGGCTGTTGGCTGTTGGCGGCTGACTGGCTAGCGGCCGATAGCCAATGACTGGGCTGATCGTCAGCCAATCGGCTGCCTATAGGTCTCATTGATACATTCGGTCATCCGATTAGTGCATTTGCGCGGACAATTAGTGCATTCGATCATCGGATTAGTACATCAGTGTGCAATTATTAGTACAATTAGCCGCCTAATTAGTACATTAGGACATAAAACAATGTCCTAATGTACTAATTAGATGCTAAAATACGATAAGTGCCATGTCCTAATGTATGAATTATCGCTATGAAGGGCGGAATGCGATGACGCAGGATGAACTTATGCAAGTGCTGCAGGCCGGTGAATCATCTATGGTCGAGTTCAAGCGCTGCAGCGAATTGCCTCATACGGATACTTTTGAGACTGTATGCTCATTCGCCAATCGTTCTGGTGGCAGCATTTATCTTGGCGTTGACGATGACGGTCAAGTGTTCGGCGTCGATTCTAAGCGCGTTAGTGAGATAGAGCGCAACGTTGTCAACGTAGTGTCTAATCGTAAGATGTTCGAACCGGCTCCAATGGTGGAAACGGAACATATCGAGTACGACGAACGGATTATTGTTCGTATTTGGGTAGCTCCGAGTTCTTCGGTTGTGCGGTTCAAGGGCGCAGTGTTTGATCGCATTGCTGATGTGGATACACACATCGAAAGCGATATCCAGATTAGTCAAATGTATATTCGCAAGCAGAACTACTATTCCGAACGGCGAATTTTCCGTTACGTGACTCCGTTTGATTTGCGTCCTGAGCTGATTGCGCGAATGCGGCAGCTGGCGGTCGCTCAGCGAGCTGGGCACCCTTGGGGAACTATGTCTGACGAAGAACTGTTCCGCAGCGCCAAGCTATACGATCGTGATTACACGACCGGCGAAGAGGGCTTTAATCTTGCTGCAGTGCTGCTCTTGGGCAAGGATGAAGTCATTTCCTCGGTTTGCCCAGCGTATATTACTGATGCCGTGGTTCGGCGAGACAATATTGACCGATACGATGACCGACTTATGGTGCGGACCAACTTGTTCGATTCGTACGAGCAACTCCGTGAATTTACTGAGCGGAATCTGCCTGACCGCTTTGTGTTAAAGGGCGATAAGCGAGTGAGCCCGCGTACGATGATCGCCCGTGAATTGGTGGCAAACAGCCTCATGCATCGGGAGTATTCCAGTCCGGTGGTGGCGCGTGTCACCATTGATAATGAATCCATCCGGACGGTTAATGCTTCGCGCTCATTCTTTGAAGGTCGAATGAAGCTGGGCGAGTTCACGCCAATGCCAAAGAATCCGATTATCGCTAATGTGTTTGTGCAGACCGGCATAGCCGAGCAGCTGGGTAGCGGACTGCGGAATCTGATAAGAGCGTCCCGGCAATATACTGAGCGAGAGCCTGAGTTCCGCGATGGTGACATATTCGAGGCGACGATTCCTATTGTTCCTGCGCTGAAGACCGTGGATGGTTCTGGTTTTGCTAGCGTGAGATCTGTAGTTGAGAAAGATGCCGAAGAGGGTGCGAGGCTCATTGGCGGGGAACGTGTGGATGGTAAGAAAGCAGATGCAACCGCATCGGGTGAAATTGATTCGCGGGCAGCGATGCTGTCGGCGATGAATCGACGCTTGACAGAGGTTGACTATGTGACTGTACCTGAACTCGCCAAGATAACAGAGCTCGATAACAGAACAGTCCGTAAATTCCTAAACGGTTTAGTTGCGCAAGGAAAGCTGATTGCTGAAGGCAACACGCGTGGTCGGCGTTATCGGAAGGGATAGCGGGCGCGATATCTCGATGCAGTGGGATTCACTTAAGGGCTACGGCAAATATGATTCGTAGCGATTGGGCCAGCGCAATTCGAATGGCTCATGACTTTGTGCGTCGTTTGTGGTCTCTGAAGTTGTTTGCTGGGTGACGGTTTTGTGATAAAATCGCTCATATCAAAATGTTTGCGTAAACATTTTGGCTGCGCCGAAAGAAGGAGTCGACGTAGGTCATGTATCAGACAAAGAGGCCGGCGCAGTGAAGCAAAGGCCGATTTTTCCGGTATAAGGCGGATAGCAGGAACACTAAGGAGACCAATGAAGGTACTGAGCAAATCGCTTGCTGCAATGGTTGCGGCGGCAACACTAGTGGGAGGAGGGGCGTTTGCGGTTGCCGGCACTGCGTATGCGGCTGATAACGATGCCATTACCGTGACCCCGAACCCGTGGTATGCCAACAGTTTCGATGGCTGGGGCACCTCACTGGCTTGGTTCGCCAACGCCACCGGCAGCCTCGGCGAGGAATCGGCCATCACCACCAATCTCGGCGATGACGCTTCCAAGGCTAAGGCTGTGGAATACGGCAAACAGCTGCGCGAACAGTTCTACCAGTCCATCTTCGGTGATGAAGGACTGGACCTGAACATGGCCCGCTACAACGTGGGCGGCGGCAATGCCTCCGATGTTGCCTACGGCTACCCATTCATGCGCCAAGGCGCTGCCGTGCCTGGCACGTGGAAAGATGACGCCACCGGCTCCGGCACGTATGGCAATGGCGTAACCACCAAGCAGGCCGACAAAGACAAGCTGGCTGCGGCATTCGACCCGACTGACGACAACCAGTATGACTTCTCCAAGTCCGCCGCCCAAGACTGGTGGATTGAGCGCGGTGCCACCGGCGATAACCCTGACATCACCGACGTAGAGGCCTTCGCCAACTCCGCTCCGTGGTTCCTGACCAACAGCGGTTACGCCACTGGTGGACGCAACTCCGGTAGCAATAATCTTGCAAACCCTGAGAAATTCGCTCAGTACATGGCCAAGAACGTCGAGCACCTCGAAAGCCTTGGCGCAAACGTTGACACGGTCGAGCCGTTCAACGAGTCCGAGACCAGTTACTGGGGCACTCCGGGCGACATGGCTTCGAAGTACACCGATGAGAGTGATGACAACACCAAGCTCATTAACAACTACTGGGATAAGTACTACTCCGACAAAGATAGGTCCGTCACCCCATACTCCAACGCGCTGAAGAAGCCGCAGGAGGGTATGCATGTCAGCAACGCCCAGCAGCAGCAGACGATTACCGCACTCGCTGAGGCGCTCAAGGACAATGATGACACCATCATCGCAGCCACCGATGCCACGAACTCCGCCGACTTCGTCAAGTCGTACAACCAGTACCCGCAGGCGATCAAGGACCTTATCGGCCAGTACAACGTTCACGCCTACTCCGACAGCAACCAGATGCAGTCGCGCGATATCGCTCAGGCAGACGGCAAGAAGCTGTCGATGAGCGAGGTGGACGGCTCCTGGCAGTCTGGCTCCTACAACCCGTACGGTTTCGACAACGCGCTGGGCATGATGAGCAAGATCAGCTCCAACGTCACCCGCCTGCAGTCCAAGGACTTCACCTTCTGGCAGGTGGTCGAGGACCTCTACAACATGCAGATGGGGTCGAATGTGAATCCGGCCGGTGAGAACACCAACTGGGGCACCGTGCTCATCGACTTCGACTGCACCGTGGCTGGCATGGACGGCAAGCTCTACTCCGAGCGCCGCGTGAACAACAACGGCGGTACCACCGATGGACTTGAACCGTGCACGGTTATTGCAAACGCCAAGTACAACGGCGTCAAGGCCATCACCCACTTCATCCACGCGGGCGACAAGGTCATCGCCAACAACGATGAAGACAACAACATGACCGCCACCTCCGACGATGGCAAGACGCAGACCGTCATCCACCGCAACTCCGGCACCTCTGACCAGACCTTCGTCATCGACCTGTCGAAGTACGGCGAGATTGCCGACAACGCTTACGGTGAGCTCTACCTGACCACCGAAACCTCTGCCGAAGACAAGAACGCGGGTGTCGATTCCGCCACTCCGGAAGTCTTCGCCAAGACCAGCAACGTCAAGCAAGCTGAAGGCTCTGTGATGATTGACAAGGCTGCCAAGACCGCTACGGTCACTGTGCCCGCCCGTTCTATCGCCTCCATCCAGCTCACTGGCGTGACCGGCTACGCTAAGGATGCTGCCGTCGAGACCGGCGACACTTACCAGCTCGTTGGTAAGCAGTCCGGCAAGGCCGTGGCTGATACCACTTCTGGTGATTCCGCGCTGTCCCTGGCCAACGTCGCTTCCGATGCCGAGAACGCCAAGAAGCAGACTTGGACCTTTACCCAGATCGAGCAGCCCGCCGACTCCGAGCGCCCTGATCTCAAGGCTTATGTGATTACTAACGCCGAAGGCAAGGTGCTGGTGTCCAAGGATGGCACGAACGCGCTTTCCAACGAAACGGTTGAGGCCGCTAAGTCCGACCCGGCTGCCAAGTGGATTCTCAACACTTCCGATGGTTCGACCTACCAGCTGCTCAATGCCGCGACTAAGACGAACCTCGATGTGGATAACTCTGGTACCACAGTCGGCACGAAGGTTGGCTTGTGGCAGTCACCGAGCGGCACTTCGCCGTCCGCCAACCAGACATGGACTCTACGCAATGTAACGCCGACCAGCCAGAAGACCGTGAACGTGCAGACCGCCGTTAACGAGAAGGCCGCGCTGCCGACCGAAGTCACGCTCTACTACACCTGGGGCGAAGGCAAGGCCACGGTTGCCAACTGGGATACTTCCAAGGTCGATGTGGCCAAGGAAGGCACCTACGAAGCCACCGCTACCGCCACCGATGTGTACGGCAACGAGTTCAATGTCGCCGCTACGGTCTACGTTGGCGCGCTCACCGTTTCCGATCCGGTATCGGCTACAGTGCTGGCCGGCACCAGTGCGAGCGAGGCGAAGGCCGCGCTTGAGGCTGCGCCGGTGTATCTGCACGTCAAGGCATCGCCTGCATTCGAGGGCGATGCGGCTAAGGTTACGTGGAACTTCGATGGGCTTGATACCAAGCTCGCCGATGCCAAGGCTGGCGACAACATTGCCGTGACCGGTACGTACCAGCTGGACGACGCGACCACGATTGCGCTGAAGGGCACGATCTATGTCACCGCCGCCACGCCTGAGAATGTGGCCGACACTGCTTCCAGCCTGACCGTGACCAACCAGCAGACGGAATACAGCAAGGGCGATCAGTGGAAGAAGCTCACCGATGGTGACACGTCAGCTGAAGCCTGGGTGACGTGGAACTCTGCTGGTGACTATTCCGCCAGCCCGACCGCCACGATTGACTTCGGCTCTGAGTGTGAGCTTAGCAGCGTGACCATTACGTATGGTGACAAGGCTCCGGCTTCCGCCAAGGCCGAGTACACCACTGATGGCGAGACGTGGATGCAATTCGGTAGCGATGTTAAGCCTGCCGCAGGCCAGACGGTGACGTTCAAGGCCGATAAGGGCACAGTGAATGCCACGAAGGTGCGCATTGTGAACACCGTGAACAACGACTACATGAACGCCACCGAAATTCAGGCATTCGTGACGCCGGTTCAGGGTGCTGCGAAGAACATCGCCGCGGCCTCTGGCACGAACTTCTCGGTGAACTTCCAGGAGGGTGCCTCCGCTTCCAAGGCCATCGATGGTGACACTACGTCAAAGGGTTGGTCCACTTGGGCTTCCACCGCCTCGACGGTGGACCCGGTCGCCACGTTCACCTTCGACGAAGCTCAGACCATCACCGAAGTGAAGACCTTCTTCTACTACGATGGTCGTGCGTCTTGGCCGAAGAGCCAGACGCTGGAATACCAGGATGAGGCTGGCGAATGGCATGGAGTCGGTACCAAGGATGGCTGGAAGATACAGGCCGGCGATGCCGGCTCTGGCTCCGACGGCATCACCGCCGCCGACACCCCGACCGTTGACTTCGTGCTCGGCACCCCGGTAAAGGCCAAGGCCATCCGCCTGACTAACACATTGCAGGACACCAAGGTGTACATCAACGTGGCTGAGATCCAGGTGTTCGCACAAGACAGCACGGTACTCACCCCGCAGCCAGCATCCGATGCCACGCTGGGCGACCTGCGTCTTGACGGCGAAACCGTTGAAGGCTTCGACCCGTCCAAGACCGACTACACGGTTGATCTGCCGGTCGACGCCGAGGCAAACCCGGTGCTGCAGGCCTTCGCCACCGACAATGCCGCCGCCGTCAAGGTGACTGGCGACGCGGTTGAGAACGGCAAGCTTGGCGGCAAGGCCGCCATTACGGTGACCTCAGCCGACGAGTCTGAGACGAAGACCTACACGGTGACCTTCAACGCCTTCACTTTGGCTTCGCTCAAGGTGATCGGACCCACGAAGACCGAGTACGCCATCGGCGACAAGCTCGATACCGCCGGTCTGAAGGTGACTGCCGTCTACCAGAGTGGCGACAAGACCAAGGAAGTGCCGGTCGCTCTTGACGACCCGCAGCTTGCGATTGGCTCGTTCGACTCCACCACCGCCGGCAAGAAGGCGATTACCGTCTCCTACCGTGGTGTGACCGCGACCTTCAACGTCACGGTCAAGGCCAACGCAGTCGCCCCTGGCCCTGAAGAACAGAAGCCCGGCAACACCAACAAGCCCGGTGCCACCGGCAACGGCAACAAGAACACGGTGGCCAACACCGGTTCCAGTGTTGCCGCCATCGCTGGCGCTGTCGCTCTGCTGGCCGCTGCCGCGGGTGCACTGTTCATGCTGCGCAAGCGTGCATAGCACCCTCTCGCAGTAATGGGTGAAGGAACAAGCCGGCAATATTGACTATTGCCGGCCGGTTCCTCCGCTCTTTGACCATAATTGGTCCGACAAGTTGAATACTGAATTTTCAGTATCGGTATATTGATTTGTCGAACCTTTTCTGGCTTCGCGGATAGCGACATAACTGTTTGTTCAAAAAACCGTTATCATCAATCAAGGAACCAAATCAATGAAGATAAACAATAAGGGCAAGGGCGCTCTTATCGCGGCAATTACCGCCGCGGCAACGCTATTGTCATGCGGGCTGGCCGCTGCAAGTGCCAGTGCGGCAGGTGTGGATTACCTGCCTACCATCGGCCAAGTGCCGACATACACCAAGTTCCAGCCCACAGCCGATCCGGGCAAGAACGCTAGCGATTACTTCCAGCCATATTGGTATGCCAAGAACGCCAATGATAATGGCGGCACACACATCCAAGCGCACGGTGGCCAAGTGGTCAAGGTTGGCGACGCCTACTACTGGTATGGCGAAGACCGTTCTAACGGTTACGACAACAGCCCCGGTGTTCATGCTTATATGTCGACAGATCTATACAACTGGACCGATCTTGGTGTGGCGCTGCGTGCGGTGACCAGCAAATCTCAGTTGACGGATAAGAGCAATGCCGATTACGCCTACTTCGACAAGGCCTACAACCTGACCAAGTCCGACGGCAGTGTGGACGCTGCCAAGGCCGACGCAATCTTCCCGTACCTCAACACCAACCCCGATCAGGATGGTGATGGCGCGGTTGATTCCGTACAGGGCATTTTCGAGCGTCCGAAGATCATCTACAACAAGAAGAACAAGCAATACGTGCTGTGGTGGCATTCCGATGGAAGCACCACGCCGGGCGGTTCCAACTATGCACGTGCACTTGCGGGCGTGGCTGTTTCCGACAATCCGGCGGGCCCGTTCACTATGGTGGGTGCCTATCGTTTGCCTAACCAGAACAATTGGAAAGAAGCCGCAGGTAACCCCAGCTGGGGTGAGAACGGTGACAGCCGCGATATGACTGTGTTCGTGGATCCGAAGGACGACAGTGCCTATGTACTGTATTCTTCCGAAGCCAATGCCACGCTGTATATCGCCAAGCTTAACGATGATTACACCAATGTAGTCAAGACCACGAATGTGGACCAGTCCGAGGGACAAAAGCAGTACTCTGCTGACGGGCAGTACCCATACATTCTTGCAGACGGTACTACGGATGCCCCGGTGCGTGGCGAAGATTTCCAAATCGTCAAACAAAATGGTTCGCTGGAAGCTCCTGCCGTATTCCAATATGACGGGCGTTACAACATCATCGCATCTGGTGCAACCGGCTGGGACCCGAACAAGCAGACCTACTACACCGCCGACTCCATGCTGGGAAGCTGGACCCGTGGCGTGGAAAAGGACGATGCCAACGAGAACACGTGGTACAACAACATGCCGGAAGGCGCGGATGGTCTGTTGTCTGTGGGCGATACCCGCGGCACCACATTCGGTTCGCAGTCGGCTAGTGTGCTCGCAGTAGACCAGGAGAAAGGTCACTTCATCTACCTTGGTGACCGTTGGGATTCCGGTAAAGCCGATTCCACCTATGTTTGGCTGCCGCTGACCATCGGTGAGAACGGCACCATCGAAATGCATAATCCTGCTCAAGAAGGCGAGCCCGACGGCTGGGATCTGAACTATTGGGACAACCATGGTAGCGCCAAGGGCAAGCTGGTCAACTGGACTGTGGAAACCGGCGATGATCTCCCGAAGACCGTGAACACGGGCGGAACCGTTACTCTGCCGGACACCGTCAACGTCAAGGAAGGCGACGATACCATTGCTACCAAGGTGACATGGAATGTGGAAGGCGGTACGGCAGTCAGCAAGTCGACCAAGGCTGCCGGCAGCACCTACGCATTCAATGTGCCGGGAACCTACACCATTACAGGCACTCTTGCCGAGAGCAGCAACTTCAACCCGGGCCGCACATTCCGCAGAACCATCGACGTTTCCTGCTCCAACCCGATTTCCGGAAGTTGGAAGGAAGCCCATTGGAAGGGCGGCAGCGCGTGCCAGGTCGCCGCATCCGGCGGTACCTATGACTTCACCGTTACGGACAACGCCAATCGTGGTGTCTGGACGGATCGCAACGAGGGCAGCGCGGTGTACCAGCCTGATGCTCTGGACGTGAACGAAACGTTGGAAACCACGGTCAAGCCGCTCGACTTGGGCGGTAATGGCGATCCGCGTGCCGGCCTGGTGGTTCGTAACGGTCTTGCTGACGCTAACGGCGGCAAGGGATATGCCACGTTACTTGCCAGCCCAAGCGGCATTTACATGCAGTACGATTCCAATGCCGATGGCTACATCGATAAGGAAACATCGCATGTTGGTGCCGGCTTCGGCGACCAAGTGCAACTCAAGCTGGAGCGCGCCGCAACCGATACCCTGAAAGGCTACTGGCGTGCTTCCGCGAACGATGAATGGCAGGATGTCGCTACGGTAACGCTGACCGGTGCGGACGCAACCGGGCTCGATGCCGGTGTCTTCGCCACGTCGAACAGCAATGCCGGCGCATTCACCGTGGCCTTCAACGGCACTGCGTTCGGTTCGCAGACTGCTGCTGTGGAGTCCATCGCGGCTAAGGACCCTGAAGCCACTATCGCCAAGGGGCAGATGCTCGCGCTTCGGGACGTGACGGTTACCGCCACGCTCACCAATGGCAAAACGCGTGTGCTGGAGCCAAGCGAATACACGCTGGAAGGCTTCGACACCACCAAATTGGGCGAGCAAACCGTGACGGTGCGTCTTGTCGCTGATTCTTCAGTAACCGCCACGTTCACCGTGACTGTGGAAAGCAACCTTGCCCGGTTGTTCTGCTCGTCCGCTGCGGCCTCGAAGTATGAGCCGGCCAGTAGCTGGGCCTCCGCTTCTACGGCCGACCTGACTTGCGACAACAACCTGAGCACCAACTGGTCGAACTGGGGCACCGGCGACACCTCGCCGTGGCTCAGCTACACCTTCGATAAGGCATATCAGCTGGGCAAGCTCAGCGTTGCGGTGGATAAGGCCAAGGGCGAGGCCGCTCCGAAGAGCTTCACTGTATCGTACCTAGCTGAAGACAGCGCCACGTGGACTGATGCCACGCTGCCGGCAGTCACTGTGAATGGTGCTGCTGGAGCCGTGACGGAAGCCGATGTGAGCGCTCTGCCCGCCACCAAGGGCATTCGCCTCAACTTCACCTACGCCGATGGCAATGACTATGCCAAGATCGCTGAAGTACGCATCGCCGAAGGTGAAGCGACACCAGAGCCGCAGCCGTCTAGTAACGCCAATCTTGCTGATCTGACTGTGGATGGCAAGACGGTTGACGGATTCTCCGCGGATACCACTAAATATGCCGGTGCGCTGGCTGGAGATGCTGCTTCCTACCCGACGGTGGAGGCGACTGCTGCTGACGCAAAGGCTACGGTGCAAGTGGAGCAGGCTTCGGCCGAGAACAACGGCGTGGCCACGGTGACTGTAACTGCTGAGGATGGCACGGCGAAAACCTACACAGTGACATTCGGCGAACTGCCTCAGTTGGCTGAGCTTGCTGTGGAAGTGACCAAGGATTCCTATCAGGTAGGCGATAAGTTCAACGCTGCCGATGTGAAGGTATCCGCCATTTACAAAGTCGGCGATACTGAAACGCTGCGCAAGCTGATTGATCCAACTGATGGTGATCTGAAGTTCACTGGCTTTGATTCTGCCACCGCAGGCACGAGGACCATCACCGTCTCTTATCGTGGCGTGAACGCGACGTTCGAAGTCACGGTCACGGCCACGGAGGTCACTCCCGGCCCTGGAGAGCAGAAGCCCGGCGATACCAACAATCCTGGCAACACTGCTAAGCCCGGTAGCACTGCCACGAATAAGCCGGCTGCTAATGGCGCTGCGCCCCTTTCGAATACGGGTGTTGCCGTGGCTGCCATTGCGGTCGTGGTTGTGGTGCTGACAGCTGCGGCTGGTGCCTTGCTCGTCATCCGCAAACGCCGCGCATAACCATGGCAACTGCTGAGTGGCGTGGATTGCGTTGCTATTGAGCAATCTGCGATTCACGCCACTCAGCGAGCGCACCCGAGTGCGCCCGAGCTTGCGCAATGCAGGCGCAATACAGTGCAAACAGTACAAAGCAACAATAATGGCCGTTCTGAGCCAGCTGCTCCATGCGAGGGCAGCTGGCTCAGACCGGCCATTGTGTCTGCAAGTACATGCAATTAGAGCATGAACATGTGGAAGCCGTTGAGCGTTACTGGTTGTTTTGCTTTGTTGTTGCGCTCAGCAGTGCGACGGACGTCCGCCCGCAGTGTAGTGCAGCGCTCCGTGAACCAGTGCCGATGTGAAATGCATGTTGCACATGCCCGCTTCTTCTGCTTCGTGCGTGCAGCCGGCGATGCTGCATAGGTTCATACCCCGAATCATGGTCATACCCCCTCTTTGGGATGGCATCCGTGCCGCCATCTGCCTTCAGAGCATAGCGGACAATTGTTGCATTGCCTAGGCGGTACAACGCTTTCTGTGGCCTGTATCACATCCTTGCCGGCGTTCTGCGGCGTGGTTGGGCGTGTACATGTGCACTTGTGCGGTTTTGTTGTGTGTGATTTGGGTATACGGATAGAGTTTCTTCTCTGCAGTGGCAAGGGCCTCTCGGCCGGCGAGCCGGCTGATTTCTCCCATGCGTTGCTCAATGATTTCCGTTTTGCGAGTCTGAACGGCAAAATAGCTCTGGAGAAGTGCCACTTCTTCTTTCTTTGGATCACCGTTTTGAGCAATGAGATAGCAGGCGTATCGGGTGAGCTTGACGTCCGCGATGGAGCGGGTGGCACCGCTGCCGAGAGTCACGTCTCGCGTAGTGTCACGGAAATGGGATTCAACGGATACGCCGGAATTGTCGCAAGCTTGCTTGGCTCGTGTAATAGCTTTGCTGAAGTTTTCCCATCTGTCGTACCCCATATAGGTCATTAGCTCGCGTGCATACCAATACTCAACTTTGGAGTCCTCGGTGGTGTGTGCGATAGTGCTGAGTTCGCTGGTTTTGCGTGTGATTTCGTCGCGGTTCATGGGTGTGTCCTTATGTTTTTCATGACCATTTTCGTGACTCCACGAAAATGGTCAAAGCCAATAATTGCAATGGTTTTGAGGTATGGGCGCGCTCCGCCCAACTGGTCTGTCTTCGTCCGCCTTTTCGACCAGATACCTCATGGAGTACAATGCCAACGTCGCTACCGTTGGCCCAGCAAATATTCTTAGACGACGCCCCGAAGTGAATATCTATGCGGCTTTCAGAATATCAAAGAGCGTGGAGTGTGTGCATTATGCGTTCCAAAAATAGTTTCTAGTAATGAATTGTTTACGGTGTGAGATATTCTTGGGGTGTTTGCGGCGCTCTGCCGTGTGGCGAATGGGAATGGATGGTGCTCTTATGGGATTTGAGCAGGAAGCAGTTAGTGAACTGTATGCCAGCGTGTGGGGCAATCGTTCGACAATGCAGAGGGAATTCACTCGTGGAGCCCATGGTGAGCAGTTCGTGCTCCGGGAGCTGTCCATGAAGGGGACGCAAACGCCATCGCAATTGGCATCGGCGCTGCAGGCCAGTTCCGGCCGCATCTCCACTGTGCTGTCGTCTCTGGAGAAAAAAGGCTGGGTCACGCGTGACATTGATTCCAAGGATCGGCGCATTATTCGCGTGAATCTCACTGATTCCGGGCGCGAGCAGTCTCATCGGATGATAGAGGAAATGCGTTCCGCAATTTGCTGGATTTTCTCGCAAATGGGGGAGCGGCGCACGCGCGAATTCGTTGACCTGGTGTCTGAGTTCACCACATATATGTCGATTTGCCATCCGGGGCGGCCTCGGCCGACGGCTGAACAAGTGCGTGAGGCATTCGTGGAGCGGGACAAGCGCGTGGCTGAACACATGGCAGCTAAGCGCGCGGAGAACTAATCGGCAAGGCTAATTGAGGACGCTCACAGCGAACATGCAGAAGTGCGCGTAATATCTCACAGTGTAAGTAATCAAACAATGGAAACTATTAAGACATCGTGAACCGATAATCACCGATAACCCAGCCAACTTAAGAACCAATCGCCAATAACCAATAACCAACCCAACCAACACAAGGGGAAACCAATGTTTCGCATCATGAAATACCTCTCCAAAGCGGAGATCGGTCAGATGCTCATCGCCCTGGTGACCATCGTCGGGCAGGTCTACTTCGACCTGAAACTGCCCGACTATATGTCAGACATCACCACGCTGGTCGAGACGCCGGGCAGCGACATGAAGGACATCTGGATCGCGGGCGGCAAGATGCTGCTCATCTCGCTCGGATCCGTGGCGTGTGCCATCATCACCGGCTACATCGCTGCGCGCGTGGCCGCCTCGTTCACCCAGCGTCTGCGCTCGCTCGAATTCCGCAAGGTCGAGTCCTTCGGCCCAGCCGAGATGAGCAAGTTCTCCACCGCCAGCCTCATCACCCGTTCCACCAACGACGTCACGCAGGTGCAGATGTTCATCACCATGGGCCTGCAGCTCATCGTCAAGTCGCCGATCATGGCCGTATGGGCCGTGTGCAAGATCGCCGGCGAAGGTTTCGAATGGACGCTCGCCACCGGCATCGCCGTGGCGGTCCTGCTGGTGTCCATCACCGTCATGATGGCCATGGTCATGCCGAAGTTCAAGGTCATGCAGACCCTGACCGACAACATCAACCTCGTGGCCCGCGAGAACCTCACCGGCCTGCGCGTGGTGCGCGCCTACAATGCCGAGGACTACCAGGAAGCCAAATTCACCAAGGCCAACAAGGACCTCACCGAGACCCAGCTGTTCACCAACCGCGTCATGGCGTTCATGATGCCGTTGATGAACACCGTCCTGAACGGCCTGATGCTCGCCGTCTACTGGATCGGCGCTTACCTCATCGACGCCGCCGGGCTCAAGGACAAGCTCACCGTGTTCTCCAACATGGTCGTGTTCTCCAACTACTCCGTGCAGGTCATCATGAGCTTCCTGCTCATGAGCATGGTGTTCGTGCTCTGGCCGCGCGCCGACGTGTCCGCGCAGCGCATCATGGAGGTGCTCGACACTGAGCCAATCGTCGAGAACGGCACCAAAACCGCCGCCGACGTGGCCAAAACCGGCCAGAGGGGCACCGTGGAATTCCGCAACGTCAGCTTCACCTACCCGGATTCGCGCGAGGCGATGCTGGAAGGCATCAACTTCACCGCCGAGCAGGGCCAGACGGTGGCGTTCATCGGCTCCACCGGCTCCGGCAAGTCGTCTCTTATCAATCTCGTGCCGCGCTTCTATGACACCAGCCAAGGCCAGGTGTTGGTCGACGGCGTGGACGTGCGCGACTACGACCTGAAGGCCCTGCGCGACAAGATCGGCTACGTGCCGCAGCAGTCCGTGCTGTTCAAGGGCACCGTGGCCTCCAACGTGAGCTACGGCGATCAGCCGGGCGACCCGGCGGAGGTCGAGATGGCCGATACCTCCACCCCGGCCGGGCGCAAGCGCGAGGCCGCGTTGATCGCCGCTGGCGAGGCCGCGGAAGGTGCCGATATACCGGCCGAGCAGCTGAATCGCGTCAGGGCCGCCGCCGACGTGGCGCAGGCCAGCGAGTTCGTGGCGCGCATGGACGGCGGGTATTCCGCCGCGATCGCCCAAGGCGGATCGAACGTGTCCGGCGGCCAGAAGCAGCGCCTGTCGATTGCGCGCGCGGTGTACCGTCACCCGGAAATCCTGATTTTCGACGACTCGTTCTCCGCGCTCGACTTCAAGACCGACCGCGAAGTGCGCGACGCGCTCGCCCGCGAGGCCAAGGATTCCACCAAGCTCATCGTGGCCCAGCGCATCGGCACCATCATGAACGCCGACCGCATCGTCGTGCTCGACGACGGCAAGGTCGTGGGTCAGGGCACGCACAAGGAACTGCTCGACAACTGCGACGTATACCGCCAGATCGCCGAATCCCAGCTCAGCCAGTCGGAGCTTACGGCGTAGGGGGGGGCGGCAGCGGTAGCTCCCCATGTCAGGGGCTGAGCCGTAAAGGGAACAGCCCAGTGGGCTGTTCCCAGGCGAAGACGAGCTGATAAGCGAGCGAATAAAACAGCACAGCTGACTGAGGGGTAGTCGCGTACGGCTTCTCTCCCTCCGGCGCTTCGCGCCACCTCCTTCATCAGAGGGAGGTCAATACGGACTTTTAAGGAGTAAAACAAATGCCAAGAGGACCAATGGGCGGCAGGCGTGCCGTCGAAGAGCCCCATGATTTCGGCAAAGTCATGGGCAAACTCGTGAACTACTGCCGCAACTATCTTCCCGTCATCATCATCGCGCTCATCCTGGGCGCGGCCGGCACCGTCTGCCAGATCGTCGGCCCGGACAAGCTCAAGGACATGACCAACGAGATCGTCAAAGGTCTGCCCGCCATCGTTAACGGCAGACCGGTGATGAACTCGGTAGATTTCGGCACGGTGGGCCACATCGCCTGGACTTTGGTGGCCCTGTACGTGGGCTACGCCGTGCTCGGCTACGTGCAAAGCTGGATGATGGCCAACGTCACCCAGCGCACCGCCCAGCGACTGCGCGAGTCCATCTCGGTCAAAATCAACAAACTGCCGCTCAAATACTTCGACAAGGTTAGCTACGGCGACGTGCTGTCGCGCATAACCAACGATGTGGACGCCATCGGCCAGACGCTGGGCCAGTCGCTCGGCTCGCTGATTACCTCGGTGACGCTGTTCGTGGGCGCGCTGGTGATGATGTTCTACAACAACGTGATCATGACCCTGTGCGCCATCGGCGCCAGCCTCATCGGCCTGATCATCATGATGGCCATCATGAAGTCCTCCCAGAAGTACTTCGCCCGGCAGCAGATGGCGCTGGGTGACGTCAACGGCCACGTGGAGGAGATGTACGCCGGTCACCTCATCGTCAAGGCATACAACGGCGAGGCCGATTCGATTCGTCGCTTCGAGAAGTACAACTCGGACCTCTACGAGTCCGGCTGGAAGTCGCAGTTCCTCTCCGGCCTGATGATGCCGCTCATGAATTTCGTGGGCAACTTCGGCTACGTGGTGGTGTGCGTGGTGGGCGCGGCGCTCGCGCTCGACGGGCAGATCGAGTTCGGCGTGATCGTGGCGTTCATGATGTATGTCCGCCTGTTCACCCAGCCGTTGGCGCAGTTCGCCCAGGCCTTCCAGAACCTGCAGCGTTGCGCGGCGGCCGCCGAACGCGTGTTCGGCTTCCTTGAGGAGCCGGAGATGGAGGACGAATCCGGCAAGTCCGCTTTGCTTGGGACCAACGGCCACGAAGTGAAGGGCGACGTGGAATTCAGCCACGTACAGTTCGGCTACGAACCGGGCAAGCCGATCATCCACGACTTCTCCGCCTCCGTCAAGGCCGGGCAGAAGGTCGCCATCGTCGGCCCGACCGGTGCCGGCAAGACCACCATGGTCAACCTGCTCATGCGCTTCTATGAGATTTCCGGCGGCTCGATCGCGATTGACGGCGTGGACACCAAGTCCGTGCCGCGCTGGAACGTGCACGACCAGTTCTCCATGGTGCTGCAGGATACGTGGGTGTTCCGCGGCACTGTGCGCGAGAACATCGCCTACTCCAAGCCCGGCGTGACCGACAAGCAGATCGAGGATGCGTGCAAGGCCGTGGGCCTCGACCACTTCATCCGCTCGCTGCCGGACGGCTATGACACCGTGCTCGACGACAAGTCGTCGCTCTCCCAGGGCCAGAAGCAGCTGCTCACCATCGCCCGTGCGATGGTGCAGGACGCGCCGATTCTGATTCTCGACGAGGCCACCTCATCGGTCGATACCCGCACCGAAGAGCTGATCCAGAAGGCCATGGACGCGCTGACCGTGGGGCGTACGAGCTTTGTGATCGCGCACCGCCTCTCCACGATTCGCGACGCCGACATGATTCTCGTCATGAACCACGGCGACGTGATCGAGCGCGGCACGCACGACGAGCTGCTGGCGGCGGGCGGCTTCTACGCCGACCTGTACAACAGCCAGTTCGCACTCGCTGACTGACGGATTGTTTCCTGCGTTAGCGGATTAGCGGATTAGCTATACTCGGCTCCCCTCTCCGAGGGGAGCCGTCAGCGTAGCTGACTGAGGGGAGCAACCCATCGGTCCACCCGAGGGATGTGATACTGATGATTTCGTACATTAGTGTGTGAAAAAGCCGCCGGGAAAATTGGGGGATTGGGCGGCGGTGCGGTTGGCGTTGAGAATGGCGCATTCGAAGGGGAAGTGAGCGCGCAGCTGGGTGGCCGGGGTGGTGAACAGGGCGGTGGCGAGGCCGTCGGCCAGTGTGACAGGGACGTGTGCCGCAACGGTGTTCGACGAATCGTCGGTATCGCGGTTTGCCGTTGTCGAGGCATTGCTGCCATGCGTCGATGTCTTCGTGGTTATGGCGCTCGATGGCGGCGTGACGGCCACCCATGTGGCGGCTACATCGTCAACCGGTAGTCCGTCGATGGCGTTGAGCAGATGGTGAAGTTGGTGACCTGCGGCGTCAGACCAGTGGCGGCGGCTGGGGGAGCTCGCGCAGAATGCGCCGTGGCTGATTTCGACCGTACCTACGGCGTTGGCCGGATCGGCAGGATCTTCAAGGGCGATGGTGATTGGTTCGTCCGTGTGCACTAGCAAATCACCCCCGGCGTCGATGACGTATTGAATGGGTTGAGGGTGACCCGCGCCATCACCCAACATCCCCGCAAGCAAATCCACCAAATACCCCTTACCGCACGCGCCGAAATCGAGCGCGACCGGTCCGCGCGTCACCAGTGTTGTGCCATGCCGCTCAACGTCGGCTGACCAAATGGCTCGTCCGTGGATCGCGCCTGCATGTTCAGCGGCATCTGGCGCAGGCGTAAACGAATACGACTCGTCATAGCCAAGCCGAATCAAATCCTCGCCCACGCACGGGTCGGTCGCCCCATCGGTTGCCGCAAACAGGCGGTCGTACAGGCCAAACAGACCCGATGCCCAGTCGGGAAAATCGAACGTGCCGCCATGTGCGGCCGTGCGCATCCGGCCGACGATGGAATCATCGCGGAATCGAGATAATACAACCTCATATTCATGGATGAACGAGCCAATACGATCGCGTATCTCATCGTCCAATACGCTCTCGGTGTGCACCAGTAATCCGGTCCCCAACGCATCAGGAAAAGCGTATACGTATGGCAGTTGCTCGGTCAGACTTGTCATGCCCACTATCGTAGAGCGCATGGTGTGCCGGTGTATACTGGATTTTGACACTGTGTCAATGTTGATTCGGAGGTTGTGAGAATGGGCAATGCGACTACAGCAAGTGTAACGGGTGTGCAAGTTGCACCGGCGAAGTCAGCCATCAGAGATCTCCCCATCGCCAAAGTGTGGGCGTTTGCGGTCGGCCAGTTCGGGTGGGCGCTGCTTTCCGGCATCATCTCCAACTGGCTCGTGTATTTCTACCAACCTGACCAGGAGACCATCTCCCAAGGTCAGACCGTATTCGTGCCGCAGGGCCTGGTCGTTCTCGGCATCGTGACCGTGGTGGGCGGCATCACCGCCTTCGCCCGATTCTTCGACGCGTTCGTGGACCCGGCCGTGGCGTCTCTCTCCGACCGTTGCGACGCCAAATCCGGCCGCCGTATGCCGTTCCTGAAATTCGCCGCCCTGCCGCTCGCGGTGGTCACCGTGCTCGTGTTCTGGAGCCCGATCAACGGCACCAGCTGGGTGAACGCGGCGTTCCTGTTCGTCACCGTGATCGGCTACTACATCGCCCTCACGTTCTACTGCACGCCGTACAACGCGCTCATCGCCGAACTCGGCCACGACTCCAAGCAGCAACTCACCATCTCCACCGCCATCTCCTTCACTTGGGTGGCCGGCACGGCCATCGCGTACGTGGCGCCGGTGATTTGGGGCGCGTTCGTGCCGATGATGGGCCGCATCACCGCCATCCGCGTGACCTTCACCATCATGGCCGCCGTGGCGTTCGTGTGCATGCTGGTGCCGCCGCTGGCCATCCGCGAGAAGGACTACGTCAACTCCCATCCCACCTCCGAATCGACCATCGAATCCCTGAAGCAGACGTTCGGCGACGGCGAATTCCGCAAGTTCGTATGCTCCGACGTGGTCTACTGGGTGGCCATCACCACCTTCCAGACCGGTCTGCCGTTCTTCGTGACCAGCCTGCTCAAGCTGCCGGAAACCACCACGACCATCTACTTCGTGCTCATGACCGGCGTCTCTGTGCTGTTCTATCTGCCGGTCAATATTCTGGCCAATAAGGTCGGCAAGAAGAGGCTGCTGCTGGTTGCCTTCGTGATCTTCACCTGTGCGTTCGCATTTGCCGGCGCCCTTGGTTCGGCCGTGCTCGGCTTCATTCCGGCGATGGCCCAGGGTTTGGTGCTCTCGGTGGTCGGCGCGATTCCGATGGCCGCGTTCGGCATCCTGCCGCAGGCCATCGTGGCGAATATCGCCGACGCCAGTTCCAAGACCACCGGCCAGGACCGTCAGGGCATGTTCTACGCGGCCCGCACCTTTGCGATGAAGATGGGCCAGTCCGTGGCCATGCTGCTGTTCACCGGCGTCTCCACCATCGGCATGGCGTCCGGCGCGGGCTACCGCATCGCCGCCGTGTGCGCGGCCGTGCTGTGCGGTCTGGGCGGCATCGTGTTCGCGTTCTACAACGAAAAGAAGGTGCTGGGCGTGCTGGAGACGTGATGACGTTGCCGGGTGCCGCCGCGGTATCCATGCGGAGCGGTGTGGGTGACTTGCCCCGTCTGCGACACCGAAACGTTACCGTGTCGACACGCGTGCGACACTTCGGCGTCAAATTGCGTTTGACCGTACTCCGTACTATATTGTTGCGAGTTGCTTTGCGGAGCAAAGTAACATCCAAGGGGCTGTAGCTCAGTTGGTAGAGCGCTTCGTTCGCATCGAAGAGGTCGCGGTTTCGACTACCGTCAGCTCCACGAGACCCTCTGCATTCATTCCACCGCAGAGGGTCTTTTCATTTGTTTTCGTTGAAATTCTGCCATCTCGCGTTTCAAGGGGCTGATTTGGGGTTTGCCGGAGGTCTACTTGCGTTTCGAGGGGCTGATGGTCAAGTAGATACGCCGCCAAAATGGCGGAATAGCGTTGCGTCAAAGCCGTTTGTATCGGTGCTTCACCGGATGAGGAGCCCCTTGAAACGGAAGTAGACCTCCGGAACATGTGAAATCAGCCCCTGCAAAGGGAGAATGCCTCGATTTCGCCATGGATTGTCGTGGATTGCTCTGTGGCATGGGCAATACTGGGAGTATGACAAGCGCAGATGAGTTGAATGAGCAGTATGACGCTGACGGTAGCGTGACGCAAGTGCCTGAACGCAATGATGAAGTTCATGCCGGCGAATCCGCCGTCGCCCAATCCCGCGAATCGGCCGTGACCATCCCCGCCGGCACCGTGGTGCTCGCCGCCACCCCGATCGGCAATGTCGGCGACGCTTCAGCCCGTCTGGTGGCCCTCTTGGAACGGGCCGATATCGTGGCCGCCGAAGACACGCGCCGCCTCTACGATCTCGCCCGTCGCCTCGGCGTCTATGTGAACGGTCGCGTCATCGCCTATCACGACCACAACGAGCGCGACAAGGCCGACGGCCTGCTCGACCAGGTCGAAACCGGCGCCACCGTGCTCGTCGTATCCGACGCCGGCATGCCCACCATCAACGACCCCGGCTTGGCCATCGTGCGCCGTGCCATTGAACGCGGTCTGCCCGTCACCTGCGCGCCCGGCCCCTCCGCTGTGCTCGACGCGCTCGCCCTCTCCGGCCTGCCCACCGACCGCTTCTGCTACGAAGGCTTCCTACCGCGAAAGCATTCCGAGCGCGTGCAGTATCTGCGCACGCTGTTGCCCGAACGCCGCACCATCGTGTTCTACGAGACGCCTCATCGCATTGCCGATTCGATGGACGATCTGCTGGACGCGTTCGGCCCGAATCGCCCGATGGCCCTGTGCCGCGAACTCACCAAGGATTATGAGCAGATTCGTCGCGGCCCGATTGACGAGATTCGCCAAAGTGTGATTGATGATCCGCCCCGTGGCGAGATGGTGCTGGTCATCGGCGGCGCGTCCAACGAGGAGGCCGAAGCGGCCGCGCCCAGCACGTTGAGCGTGGATGACATGGCCGTGCTCTCCATCGACCGTGCTTTGGAGGACGGCCTGCGTATCAAGGACGCCATCGCGCAAGTGGTGCAGGAGCATCCACTGGCTGACGGATCGTTGGCCAATCGCAAGCAGGTGTATGCGGCTGTGCTGAAAATCAAGGGATAGCGCAGCAGCCGGCGATTATCTCCCCGTTACGCTTCCATCGACTCGAACAATATTTCCAACGCCTGCCGGACCCCGGGCCCACCACGCTGCGAGACCAATTCCAGCAAAGGCGCGTCGGCTTTGGGATTGGCAACCAGCCATTTACGCAGTTCGGGCACGTGATATGCGATGTGCCAGAGCACGGCAACATCCGTATCGGGCGAACATGCCACCGCGGGCGTAAGTCTGATGGGCGGTTCAGGCGGCGCGGTCATATCCGAGATTGCGCGCGATGCGGATTCGGATGAGTGTGCCGCCGCCGCGTGGCGAGGCAACCGTTGCGCCTGCCGCAAATGCCGTAAACGGTGAGCGGCATGGCGGCCTCTGCGATGGCCTCTGACAATGAACCCCCTCGTCATGCGCATTGCTCCAAAGCCGGTTCGTCCATCTCCTGCTGCACCGATTCAAAAAACATGCGTGCGCGTCCGGCGTACTTGTGATGCCGATGCTCCTTGACGATTTGCAGACAGTCGTTTGGCCGAAACTGGTACGCGGACATCAGCTGGCACACCAGTGCGTTGACGGTGGAAGGATCGGGGATGTCTTCAGGACTCATCACTAGGTCGCAAGCCGTACGGGCTGGCGTGGTGACAGGCAGCCCGCCGAGCTTGATGATTTGCTCCGGCAACGTCAATCTTTTGAATACGCGGATACGGCGGCTGACGGATGCCGAGCGGAAGTGCGATGTGGAAATCACGTCTATGGTACTCGGAAAGTCGGGGCCTCCCAGCCATACCCAAGCGGCGGTCATCGAACACACCACAGTGCCAAACGGGGCGACCTCCGCGACGATTTTCGCGCGACCATACAGTGTGCCCGAATGCTCGATCCAGTAGCCGGCGGAATCGTCGAGCTTATGTAACGTGCCGAAGGCGGCCAGACGGTTAAGGCTGAGCGGTCCCGGCAGATCCTTGGTAAACAGTATCGGCGGCACCGCAGGTTGCGCGGTTGCCGGCGAGGCGACTGTTGTGATGTCCGTCATCGGACCTGCTGTGATATCCATGACCGAACAATATGCAGAAATGCGGCTTGCGCGCCACCGGATAGGCGAAAACGGTGGATAAGTGCATAACTTTACTAGGTGTGCAAATGATGTGGATAACTCGGTGGATATTGGCAGGCGGAAGTGTGTGCGGATGTGCGTGGGCGTGCGTACGGATGGGTGCGCGGATACGTGTGCGAATGCGTATGTGGATAAGCGCGCAAGAGGTGTACAGATAAGTATGTGGGGAAGTTGCGGGTGGATAGGTGAGTGGGATGAGGATGGCGGCGCGGCAGCTATCCGGGCGTGTCCCCGCCGCGCCGGATAATCAAGCCTTATGAGTCATGTTTTGGTGAATGTTGCTTGGCCGTATGCAAACGGCCCCCGTCATATCGGCCACGTCGCGGGATTTGGTGTGCCCTCCGACGTCTACGCGCGCTACGAGCGCATGAAGGGCAATGATGTGCTCATGGTGTCCGGCACCGACGAGCACGGCACCCCGATTCTCGTCGAGGCGGAGAAGGAAGGTCTCACTGCCCAGGAACTGGCCAACCGTTACAACCGCGTGATCGCCAAGGATCTGTGCGACCTCGGCCTGAGCTACGACCTGTTCACCCGCACCACCACCGGTAACCACGAGCACGTGGTGCAGGAGATGTTCAAGCAGTGCTTGGAGAACGGCTACATCTACAAGGGCACCCAGCAGGTGGCGATTAGCCCGTCCACCGGCCGCACCCTGCCCGACCGCTACATCGAGGGCGAGTGCCCGATTTGCCACGCCGAAGGTGCGCGTGGCGACCAGTGCGACGCCTGCGGCAACGAGCTCGACCCGGACGAGCTCATCAGCCCCGTCTCCAAGATTAACGGCGAAACCCCGCGCTTCGAGCAGACCGAGCACTACTTCCTCGACCTGCCGGCGCTCGCCGAAGCCAACAAGGCGTGGCTGGAGACCCGCAAGGGCTGGCGTACCAACGTCATCAACTTCTCGCTCGGCCTGTTCAAGGAAGTTAAGCCGCGCGCCATCACCCGTGACATCGACTGGGGTATCCCGGTGCCGGTGAAGGACTGGATTGACAACCCGAACAAGAAGCTGTACGTGTGGTTCGACGCCGTGATCGGCTACCTGTCGGCTTCCATCGAATGGGCCCGCCGTCAGGGCGACCCGGAGAAGTGGCGCGAATGGTGGAACGACCCGAGCTGCCCGGCCTACTACTTCATGGGAAAGGACAACATCACCTTCCACTCCCAGATCTGGCCGTCCGAAATGCTGGCGTACAACGGCAAGGGCTCCAAGGGCGGCGAAACCGGCCCGATGGGTCCGCTCAACCTGCCTGAGCAGGTGGTGGCCAGCGAGTTCATGACCATGGAAGGCAAGAAGTTCAGCTCCTCCCGCGGCATCGTGATCTACGTCAAGGACATCCTCGCCCGCTACCCCGTGGATGCCGTGCGCTACTACATTTCCGTGGCCGGCCCCGAATCCTCGGATTCCGACTTCACGTGGGCCGAGTTCGTGCGCCACAACAACGAGGAGCTCGCCTCCTCGTGGGGCAACCTGGTGAACCGCGTGGCCAACCTCATCAACAAGAACTTCGGCGAGATTCCGCCGCTGGACGAGGATTCGATGACCAACGAAGACCGTGGCCTTCTGGAAGAGGCTTCCGCCGCGTTCGACGTGGTCGGCTCCTCCATCGAAACCCACCACCAGAAGCACGCCCTGTCCGAGGCGATGCGTGTGGTCGGCGACATCAACAAGTACATTTCCGCCACCGAACCGTGGAAGATTAAGGACGACCAGGCTCGTCTCGGCACCGTGCTGCACGTGGCCGCTCAGGCCGTGTCTGACGCGAACCACCTGCTCGCGCCGTTCCTGCCGCACTCCGCACAGAAGGTGTGGGAGGCGCTCGGCGGCACCGGCACCTTCTCGCCGCTGCCTGAGCTCAAGGAAGTCGAGGATCTCGACAAGCCCGGCTTCACGTACCCGATCATCACCGGCGATTACGAGCTCGGTGTGAACGTGCACCCGTGGAAGAGCGAGGCAATCGAGGTCGGCGCCATGGTGCCTAAGCCCGCACCGATCTTCGCCAAGATTCCGACCGAGGCCGTGGAAGAGGAGCTGGCTCGCTTCGATGAAGCGTTGGCTGCTCGCCGTGCCGCCGAAGCCGAACGTCTGGCCGCCGAGAAGGCCAAGCTCGCCGCCGAGTGATTCGGCATTGCTAGCTCGTAGCTGACGGGCCACCTCGCACATGAAGTGTTGCGGGGTGGCCCGTTGCCGTATGTGCGGCCTAGCCCCGACAATGCGAGGCCGGTTGTCGGGCGGCGTTACAAACCCGTCACAGTTTGCCAAGACTTTTCTCAGACAAGCACATCGAATCCCCAAGAAAGAGACGGTTATATAGAAGATGTCAACGGAATGAAGTTCATACCGGTGGCGAGGTTCTTCCGAACCCCATAACTGAACCCTTCTTCTCTCTTCTCTCTCACCCGGCGGCCCCCTCCGCCGGGTTTCTTCGTTTTGGGCCGCATCATGCAACGCAAGTTACGCTGCTGTCCAGCTACATCCACGCCGCTCGAAGCCGTGATCCGCCACACCAAGCACGGGGCGCGGTGATTCGGAGCATTGCAGGATTCCCTCCATGCTTCCGGTTTGGGGGGTGCTGCTTGATTCCTCTACTTCCAGCGAAACGTTGCTATCGCGGTATGGTCGCATGCCTGTTAAGCATTGAAGCATCTTATCTATGCGCAGTCGGTGTCCCGGTGGTGACGGCAACCGATTGACGTGCGAACCGGGCCAGATTTCGTTGTCCCGGTTCGTGATTTTGGCCTCTTTTGGGGAACCGGGACAGACCATCCCGTGAGCGCTCAATGTATGCAAATCCAGAAGCCCGGAATTCCGCCGATGTGTGATGGCGGATATTGTGCGGTAGGGCCGAATTGGCGATTTTTCGAGGGTGTTTCTGTCCCGGTTGCTCAAAAAGAGGCGAAATGGAGAACCGGGACAACGAAATCTGGCCCGGTACACACATAAATCGATTGACGTCGTTACCAGGACATCGGACACCGTGACGTATATCGCGAACCGCATAATATGGCAGTACGCAACGCAGATGATGTGCGGATTCGCCGGACGTAACATGGCGTGTGACACACAACAGTGCCATGCGGTCGGGGCCACGCGACCAAATGGGGTGCGATGAATGGCATATGCGTTGCAGCAAGCGCGCGCAATCGTATCGATGTCAGCTCAGTGCGCCCCGGTGGATTTCCGTCGTTTCCGCCGGGCAAGTTCATTGAGCGGCGTCGCTGTCAAGGTGAAATCGAATATGGAGCCTCGCAACGCCAGCTGTCGCCCGGCTCGGTAGGCGAGTTCGGCTTGAGACGGTTCATCAGCCATATTCGCGGCGGTGGCGATGAGGACGATCCAATGATGATGCCGTAACAGTTCGCGCTTGTCGTTGTCTCGCCGCCACTGGGCCTTGTCTGTGCGATGATGATCGCCGTCATATTCGATGGCGACGCGGAATTCGGGCCAAGCGAGATCGAGTGTTATCGGCGCACCATTGCTGAACGTCGCGCCGGGCACTGTGTAATTTGTCACGGCTCGTGGAAGCCCGTATTGCGTGGTTGTGATACGGGTCTCTGATTCCATCGGAGAATCCACGCGCGGTGCAATAAATTCAAGTGCGATCATGCATGTGGCTTTCGCGTTGAATTTCGGAAGTTCGCTGACCTGCCGCACAAAGTCCTGATAAATTTCGTCGGCGGTGCGGCCGCCCGATAGGCTCGGCTTGCGCGCTATTGCCGTAAGGGTTGCGTCGCCAAGTATGACCAATGATTCCAATGACATGTGAGCGGCGAGCTGCGCCCAAGTATGTACCAGATTCAGCGCGTGCACATGCTTGTTGATACGTGCATTGTGCGCGGCGCTTAGCGGTTTCCAGATGTGCGGTGTTGTTGGCGGAACGACGGCGCGTATCCGGGTGCGATGCGAGTCGGAGACGGTATGGAGCTCGGTGGCATTGAGATCGCAATCCTTGGGAAGCGGCACGGATTGCAGTATCAGCGATGTGGTCATGCCGAAGAGCACCGGCTTTCCGAGCTGTTGCGCGGCGTCCGTGCATCGTTTAAGCATTTCCCGCTTACGTTGGGTGAGGGTTTCGCTCATAGCGGGCGCAGTGGGGGTTGCCATACGCGGTGGTGAGTATGGCTCGGGCTTGACGGCGTGCGTGGACGCAGCACTCGGTGCCGCGGCATTGTTGGTCCAGCCGGGTGGTTCATCGTCGAATACGCCGGGTGGCGGGGTGGGAAATCCGCTGTTCATAACGCCACCGTAGCGTAGCGGTCGCGTGTTCGCCATGAAAAACGGGGTATGTGGTTCTAGCTTGCTGAGGATGTGGATAACTCTGTGGATAACTAAAGTGCTCCTATGTTTTGCTCACTCTGTGAGGAGTCGGCAAAACATAGGAGCACTTCAGCCGCGGCCAATAGACGGAATATATCAGCGGCAGCGACGGGTGAGGGGCTGCCAGGGATCGAGCTCGACTGGTTCGGTGGTGAGCAGGGCGCGGGTGGCGTCGTCGAGGTATTCCTTGCGGATGATGAGCTCGGTAACGTAGCGGTCGAACCAGGCGTCGGACATGACGTAGTAGCCGTCCTTGCCGGCGTCCTTGCCCCAGCTGTTCTCCACCTTCCAGCGGTTCGGCTTGCCGTCCTCGCCGAGGTTCACGCCGGTGAAGGTCATAGCGTGGTTGCTCGGGCTGTCGCCGTATTCGAGGCCGTGGGCCTTGTCGCCGGTGAATTCGGTGCCGAACAGCTGGTCGACGCGCACCACGGACTGGTCGAAGAAACCGTCCTTGCGCAGGGCGAACTGCGTGCAGTCGCAGGCGAACCAGATCGGGTGGCCGGCGGTGAGCTGGTCAAGCGCGGCCTTCTTGAACACGTCCAGCGGCACGTTGACGAATTCCATATCGCCAGCCTCGGCCACGTTCGCGCTGAAGCGGATGCGGTAGCGCTGGTTGAACGGGCGGTTCTTGAGCGGGGCGTTGGCCAGCGTCACGAAATCGTTGACGTCCACCGGCACGTACTTCTTGTAGAACTCAAGCGGGGTGATGCCGATCTCGCGAATCTGCGGGCGCTCGTCCTTGCCGGTTTTCGGCTTGTCGGACTTGTCCTTATCGCACTTGCAGGCCTTGGCGTCGGATTTGCCCTCGCACTTGCAGGATTCGCTGCACTTGCAGGATTCGGCCTTGCCGTCTGCGTCGGCCTCGGCCTTGCACTTGCAAGCTTCGCCCTTCTTATCCTCATCATCATCCTTGGTGCGCGCGAAGAAGTCGAACTTCTCCGGCGGTTCGCCGAGCGCCACGGCGCAGATGCGGTACACGGTGCCCATGTACTCGTCCTTCAACGCACGCAGCTCGTCCTCAGACGCCCCGGCAGCCGAACGGCGGCGCAGCTCGGCCGCGAACTCGCGCAGCTTGGAGTTGAGGTACTGCTTGAAATCGTCGGAATTGCGGGAGTTCTCAGACTCCGGGTAGGCGCTCTTGGGCACTAGGCCGTACTTGTTCACCAGTGCAGCGAACATCTGCCACCAGCCACCATCGTCTGCAGGCGACTCATTGATGGCCTCGAACAGACGCGAATCGGTCGCCTCGTCGAGCGTGCGCAGCACGTTCTCCAGATAAGTGTTCGACTTCTCCATCGCGTCCCAGAAGAACAGGTAGGTCTCGGAGAACTCGAAATCCTCAAGATTCCAGCGATGCATGAGTTCGTAACGCAGCGTGTTCAGGGAGGCGAACATCCAGCAACGGCCGGAACGCTCCTGATTGGTGATCGAACCCTGCTTGAGTTCGATGGAGAAGTCGCGTGGCAGCGCACGCACGCCGCGATAGTCGGTGGCCGCCTTGAGCACGCCGGCCGAAACCGCCGCGTCCGCCGCGATCAGGTTGGCGCGGTCCTTGTTGAAGTCTTCGGTGTACGTACGCAGAAGTTCGGGTTTGATGGCCCGTGCGCTGGCGTTTGCTGTCATGATGATTGATCTTCCATTCATGTAGGCGACGTTTGTGGTCCGTCGGTAGTATAAGTCGCCGTGTATTCGTCGGACGATTCACCGGGCGAAATCGTACGGGCGGATATGCGCCGGCGATTCCACCCCGCCAACGATTTGTCCACCTTGCTGCTCGCGCGGGCGCACGTATCATATGTACCGATACATATTGTTGACGAATGTCGCATAGTCCAAAGGAGTACGTCATGACTTCGCTGCATAGCAAGCCGCTGGCCCTGAAAAACGTCACCGTCACCGATTCATTCTGGCGCACCGAGCAGGAACTCGTGCGCACGGCTGTGATTCCCTATCAGTGGAACGCCCTGAACGATAACGTCCCCGGCGCGGCCCCCAGCTATTGCATGCACAACTTCAAGGCCGCTGCCGCGCAAAACAAGCGCAAGGATACCCAGGGCAACGCGTTCGTGCCGCCGAAGTACACGTTCCGCGGATTTGAGGCGCTCCCCGAAGACCCGGCCAATCCCGACCCAGACAAGTTCTACGGCTTCGTGTTCCAAGACACCGACTTCTCCAAGTGGGTGGAGGCAGTCGGCTATTCCCTCGCCCATCACCCGGACCCCGCACTGGAACAGACCGCCGACCAAGCTGTCGACATCGTGTGTGCCGCCCAGCTCGACAACGGCTATCTGGACGCCTACTACATCCTGAACGGCATGGATCGCGCGTTCACCAATCTGCGTGACCATCACGAACTGTACTGCCTCGGCCACCTCGTTGAAGGTGCGGTGGCCTACTACCAGGGCACCGGCAAAGACAAGTTGCTCAAGGCCGCCTGCCGTTTCGCCGATTACGTAGACGAGCGCTTCGGTCGCAAGCCGGGCCAGCTGCGTGGTTACCCCGGTCACGAGATTGCCGAGATGGCTTTGGTGAGGCTGTACGAGGTCACCGGCGAACAGCGGTACCTTGATCTGGCCGAATATTTCGTGACCGAGCGAGGCCGGCAGCCGTACATCTTCGATATTCAGGCAGACGAGAACGCAAAGCGCGACGCCGACGCCAACTACAAACCCAACACGGACCCCAACCGGTACGCCTACCACCAGGCGAACAAGCCGGCCACCGAACAAGACGAAGCCGTAGGCCATGCCGTGCGCGCCGGCTACTTCTACTCCGGTCTGGCGGACGTGGCCCGACTGACCGACGATCAGGACCTCGCCGATGCGGCCGAGCGGCTCTGGCGCAATATCGTCGATAAGAAACTGTACGTTACCGGCGGCATCGGCGGCACGGTGGACGGCGAGGCATTCTCCTACAACTACGACCTGCCCAACGACTCCGCCTACTCCGAGACCTGCGCCGCGATTTCGCTGGCGTTCTTCGCCCGTCGCATGCTCGAGCTCGCGCCAAAGGCCGAGTACGCGGACGTTATGGAGTCGGCGCTGTACAACACCACGCTGGCCGGCATGGCGCTGGACGGCAAGAGCTTCTTCTACGTGAACCCGCTGGAAGTCAATCCGTATGCCTGCCATAAAGACAGCCGCCTGCGCCACGTCAAGCCGGTGCGTCAGAAGTGGTTCGGCTGCGCATGCTGCCCGCCGAACATCGCCCGCATCGTTGAGTCGGTGCAGGAATATGCCTACACGGTTGCCGAGGATGGCGGTACGCTGTTCACGCACTTGTATATGGGCGGCGTGGCCAAAGCTGAGTTGAATGGTACGGCTGTGGAGCTGGATGTTACGGCGAACCTGCCGTGGCAAGGCGATGGCAAGGCGGTCGTGCGCTTGGGCGGTGATGCTGCTGGCACCTCGGCTCAGGCTCCTGCTCGCTTTACGCTGGCCTTCCGTCTGCCCGGTTGGGTGGGCGATGAGTCCGCTGCTGCCGCCGCGATTACGGCCACGGGCGAGTCTGAGTCTGGGGCCGATAGTTCCCGCGTGACCCGCGAAATTCGCGACGGCTACCTGTATCTGACCGGTGAGTGGCGCGACGGCGACACCGTGACGTTCGACTTCCCGATGCCGGTGCGTATGCTGGCCGCCAACCCGCTGGTGCGCGAGGACGCCGGCAAGGTGGCGTTCGTGCGCGGCCCGATCACCTTCTGCGCCGAGGAAAAAGACAACGGCGCCAACCTGCACCTGCTGCACGCGGATGTGGAGGCACTGCTGGCCGACCCGAGCGCGGCCAAGGTCGAGGAGTTCGACTTCCACGCCGGCGCCAAGGGCATCGACGACAAGGGCCAGGGCGAGGTGGAAGACGTGACCCGCCGCATGGTGAAGCTTGAGGTGCCGGCTTGGCGCGAGCCGTTGCCGGCTGCTGTGGCCGCCGCGGGTGAGGGCGCGGCCGAGGTTCCGGCGTTCGCGCCGCTCTACGCCGTGTACGCGCCGGTCAAGCGCGAGCCCGCCACCGCCACGCTCATCCCGTACTTCGCCTGGGCCAACCGCGGCGAAAACGAAATGACCGTCTGGCTGCGCGGCTGATATTTGCTCTCGGCTACTCTGGTAGCCATGGGCATCACGACATGTCGGCTCGAAGGGCCGGTGGACTTTTACTCGGTCGGGCAGTTTGTGTCCGGACCGGGCTGGCGCCATCTGCGGCGCACCATCGACACCTTCGAGCTGATGTTCGTGCGTCGGGGCGTCCTGCCGATGCGGGTGGGGGAGCAGACCCTGCATATCGAGGCCGGCCAAATCGCACTCTTGCCGCCGAATGTGGAGCATGCGGGCGCCGACATCATCACGTCTGACGTGGACTTCTACTGGATGCATTTCAAATTGCCGGATGCGCGCATGCTCCCCGATGACGCGGGTCTGCCGCAGGACGACCATTGCCTGTTGCTGCCCGATGAACGCACCCTGCCCGACCCCGACCGGCTGGCGGTGATGTGTGGGCAGCTCATCGACATCTATGCGCGATTCGGCCCGTATTCCAACGCTTACTGCGATTACTTCGCCACCGGCCTGCTGCTGGAGGTCAGCGCGCAGGAGCGGCTGAAGGCGGACTTTGCCGCCCATCGTACGCTTGCCGGCTACCGGGGCGACGGCAAGCCCATCACCAGTGCCGACCGCGTCCGGCAGCAACAGGAATGGGCCATGCATGTCGATTCGGCCGGTGCCGCTGGCGATTCGTCCGGCCTGGCGCCGATGCTGGCCATCCGCTCGTGGATTATGGCCAATGCCTTCGACGACATCACCGTGGCCAAAGTGGCCGCGCGCTTCCACTATTCACCCAGCTATCTGACCGCGATGTACCGGCGCGTGTTCGGCGTGGGTGTGGCCGAGCAGATCATCGAATATCGCATCGACCGTGCGCGCGAACTGCTGAGTTCTACCGCTTCCAGCGTGGCGGATATTGCGCGAGAAGTGGGCTACGCCGATCCCAAGTACTTCATGCGCGTCTTCAAGCGCCGCACTGGCCTGACCCCCGGCCAATACCGCGACGCTTTCCCCGCCCGCCTCTACAACACCGTGTGATTAGGGAAGGTCATGGTCCTAACCCTAGGAAAAGTGCGCATGGGCGCCACTACCACGTGGGAGCGCTGGGAACGGTTTGACGCATGCCGAAACCTCGCACGTCACGCTGCACGGCACTTGGGCAGTGGGCGCGGCAGTCGGGAATCGCCGCCCTATTTCGGCGTTTCAGCGTTACCTGTTTGCCGAACCGACAGTGGACTCGCGCGGAACCAGTGTGTATCCAATGGTGGCGCGCGTGGCCGGCATGCCAGCGGATTCGTCGGACCTGCCGTCGCCCTGGTCGCGCTGCTCCACGCGGCGGGTGATCATATCAAGCGCGAATTGGGCGAGCTGATCGAGATCCACTTGGACGGTGCTCAGCGTCGGTGTGGTGTACGAGCCGGCCGTGGCGCCGTCGAAGCCGATGACTCTCACATCGTCGGGCACGCGGATGCCGTAGTCGGCAAGGCCTCGGATTACTCCGAATGCGGCATAGTCGTTAATGCAGAAGATGCCATCGATGGCCGGGGTGCTTCCCGTTGCCCGCGTGGTGCCCGGGGAACGGGACTCAGCAGTGTCATCAGCCGATTGCGCACGAGCCTCGAGCATCGCCTCGGCGATGGCATGACCGGCTTCGATGCCGCTGTCGCTACCGTAACCAATGAAGTTCGTCGATTCGTCATACGGCAGCCCGGCGTCAAGCAGTGCGCCGCTGGCCCCGCGTAGACGCAAACCGCTGGAACTTTCCACGTGCGCCAGTTCGGTTCGTGGCGAATACCCGTCGCCGACAATGGCGATGCGGTGGCATCCGCATTCGATGAGATGCTGCACTGCCGCCCGCGCGCCGTCTTCGTTCGGGAAATTCACTGTATCGAACGTGGGCGTTTCCTCGCAGGCGTCAATCAGAACCAGCGGTCGGCCGTGGTTGATCGCGGAAAGCGGCACACCGGCATTCAGGCCCGAAGCGTGGATAATCTCGCCGTCGAACAACTGCCCGGAGAACGGGTTGTTGGCCAGCGCGTGTTTGGCGGCATCCGGAGAGTACCGGGTTTGCTCCACGAACGGCGTCAGCCCGCGCGCGGTGGTTTCGGTGACGAGCGATTCGACGAGTTTGGAGTAGAACGGCGAATCGAATTCGTTGACGATGATGTGGATGATGTTGCTGCGGCCGGACTTCAGCATGCTGGCCGTCAGATTGATGCGGTAATCGAGCTTTTCGGCCACTGCCAGCACTTTGGCGCGAGTGGAATCCTTAACACCCGGCTTGCCGTGCAGCGCATTCGAGGCGGTCATGGGGGAGAACCCGGCGGCCTTCGCTACGTCGCGCAATGTTGGTTTGCCGCTCGGCATAACGTCACCTCATGTTTCGCCTGTGATGGGCATTGGACAATGCCCGTAATGCTTCCAATGGTTGTAACGGTATTCACAACATCGTGTTTTGGCAAATGGTGGCTGTGCGCCGGAATCGCTGAAAATGCTGCGCTTAGGCGATGACGCGCCGAGCGTAACATGCGCTTGCTTGATATCGTTCCGGTGGAAGAATATGTAACGGTACATACGTCGGTGTGCCAAGAGGCCATGAAGTTCGTCGTACGTTGGGATGGGACTCTCCGGGGGAGTGGCGTCACTCTTCACCTATCCGTACGTGCGCGATGCCGATTGGTTTGCGGCTGGCGTACCGCCGTATGGCAACTTATACGAATATCAACGAAAGCAGGATACGATGACGGATCTTCCGCAGAGCCTTCCTCAGGCATGGCGTCCGCCGATGGGCTGGAACAGCTGGGATTCGTACGGCACGACTCTCACCGAAGACGAGCTGCTGGCCAACGCGCGGTTCATGGCTGAACACCTGAAAAACGCCGGCTGGGATACGTTGGTCATCGACATCGACTGGTACGACCCGACCGCCCGCGCACATGGTTACAACGACAACGCGCCGCTGATTCTCGACGAATACGGCCGTCAGCTGCCTGACCCGGTGCGTTTCCCGAGTGCTGCCGGCGGCAAGGGATTCGGCCCGCTCGCCGCCGCCGTCCACGAACTGGGCTTGAAGCTTGGCATGCACATGATGCGCGGCATCCCGCGTATCGCTGTGGACAAGAACCTGCCCGTATACGGCACCAACTACACCGCCAAGGACGTGGCCGACCTCGACCACGTGTGCAAGTGGAATCCGGACAACTACGGCCTGAACCAATCCCACCCGGGCGCGCAGGCCTGGTATGACGCGCAGCTCGACCTGTTCGCCTCCTGGGGCCTCGACTTCCTCAAGGTCGACGACATGCAGACCCCGTTCCACTCCGACGAAATCGCCGCCTATCATCGCGCCATCGCCAAAGCCGAAGCCAAATACGGCCGTTCGATTGACCTGTCTCTCTCGCCCGGCGGCTGGGTGGCGACGAGCTACGTCGACTTCCTGCGCGAGAACGCCCAAATGTGGCGTATTTCCGACGATCTGTGGGACCGTTGGGAAGACATCTACCAGCAGTTCGCCCGCCTGGCCCGCTGGGCGCCGTTCCAGACCACCGGCCACTGGGCCGACGCCGACATGGTGCCGTTCGGGCACATAGGCCTGCGCGCCGAACGCGGCGACGACCGCCAATCCCGCCTTACGCTGGACGAGCAGAAGACACTGCTGGCCCTATGGTGCATGGGGCGTAGCCCGCTTATGGTCGGCGGCGATCTGCCCACCAGCAACAGCGACGCCATCGCGCTGCTGCAGAATCCCGCGTTGCGTGAGGTGCTTGCCGGCTCCACCAATAACCGCGAGACCGTGCGCGAACGGATTTTTGGCAAATGGTGGGATGAGAGCACCTACCGTGGCGAGTTCATCGTCTGGTCCGCCGACGCAGCCGATTGGGCTGATGGCACACGTTCCGCGCATCACGGCGGCCATTACGCCGCGCTGTTCTGGACCGGCAGCGACACATACGAGATCGGCCGCAACATCCAGCTCCAATCCATTGTGGGGCTTGACGCCCGTAATGACGATTGGACGCTATCCGATCTGTATGCCGACGCGCCGGGCGAGCCCGCCGACGTGCGTCTTGAAGGCGTGGGTGCCGACCGCGTCATCACCGGCACGATTCCGCCGCACGGCGTGCTCTGGGTGGCCCTGGACCGACGCTGAAACCGAACCTGCCTCCGCCAACCAACCTCCTGAACCGACCGCCCGAATCGTATGGAGAAACCTGCCATGAATGCGAACATCGCAAACGAACAATCCCCGGTAGCTGTTCCGCCCGCAAGTTGGTTCCTACGTGCGTTCGCTGGCGTTCTGACCTGTAGGCTGTCTGTCTCTGTCTGTTCGTTGTCTTCGCCTTGCTTGCGTTTTGTACGTTTTATCTGTTTCGTGAGTTTCGTGCGTTCTGCGGATTTCACGCGTTTCGCGCAGCGCCGCACGCTGATCACAATTCAGCGTGCGGCACTTTTGCATATCTCACGTGTTGCGGGAGATGCCGATTCCGTCGCACAATACGTAAAACGTGAATGAGCCACTCACTATGCTGGGTTGTTTGAGCGTGATATGACATGCGCCACTTTCCCGGGAATGCGTTGCGAATTGGACCTGTTCGGAGGTGTGCAGCGACGCATTCCGGGGAATGTTGCGCTTAGAGAGCCGCGTATCGTTGCTAATGCGGGGAACACGCAGAGTTGCGGGCCGTTGCGATTAGACGCAGGCTGTCTAGACTAGTACGCGTTTGCGAAAGTCGAACGTGCTTCGACCGATGAAGGAGAGCTTCGGTCATGCGGCCAATGACAGGCGCAGTGCGAAGCACGGCTGATCGTGAATCGCGGCGGCAGCGATTGCCGCGTGCGGCGCAGGAGCATGCCGCACCATACCACAAGCAAACAATCCCCAAGAAACGGTGATCTCCTCACATGTACGTCGATCCGGGAATCAATACCAGCGCAAGCAATCTCAAATGGGTGCTGCCATACTGCAAACCAGACCTGCCCCGCGTGGTAGGCGCGCTTCTACTGTTCATCGCAAATAACACGATGGCCCTGACCATTCCGATTCTGTCCGGTATCATCGTGGACCGCGTCATCGTCGGCGGACATGCCGACGAACTGCCACGTTTGTGTGGACTGATGATCCTCATGACCATCATCCGCGTGGGCGCGCGATACGGCTACCAGATGTGGATGGAGCGTTTCGGCCAGAACTCGGTCTACCGCCTCGTCTCCGACGAATACGAGAAGCTGCACGAGCTCGACTTCACGTATTTCAACCACACACGCACCGGCGACATCATGAGCCGCCTGACCTCCGACACCGACGCGATCCGCCACTGCCTGAGTTGGGTGAGCTATCAGATTGCCGACTGCGTGGTCATGTTCGTGGGCGCCCTGTGCGTGATGTTCGCCATCGATTGGCGACTCGCGCTCGTCCTGGCCTGCGTCACGCCGTTCATTTTTGTGCTCACGCGCGGCCTGTCCACGCACGCCCACCCGCTGTTCTTCGCCATCCGCAACTCGCTGGCCTCCCTCAACTCCATGGTCGAAGAGAACATCGAGGGCAACCGTGTGGTCAAGGCATTCGTGCGCGAACCGTACGAGACCGAAAAGTTCGACGAGCACAACGACGATTACATGCAGTGCAACATGGCCTTGGCCTACAACTCGCGCAAGTACATGCCGTGGCTGGACGGCCTCGGCTTCTCGCTGCAGCTCATCACCCTCGGCCTCGGCGGCTTTCTGGTCATCAAGGGCTACATGACCCTCGGCAATCTGGTGAGTTTCAACTCCTTCCTGTGGATGATCGACGGCCCGGTGCGCCAGTCCGGCTGGCTGATCAACGACTGGCAGCGATTCAACGCCAGCTGCATCAAAATCCGCAAGCTGCTCACCGAACAGCCGCGCATCGTGGAGAAGCCCGACGCGGTCGAAGCCGTCAAGCAGGCGGTCACGATCGTCGAGCAAGTCAAGCACGATGATGAGGCTACCGGGGCTACCGGAGCGCCCGTGGCTTCCGGAACATCCGGTGCCCAGCAGTCCACCGAACGCAAGTCCTGCCCGCTGCACATCAAGGGCGACATCCGCTTCGACCACGTCAGCTTCGCCTTCCCGGACGACCCGGAGACCCCGATCCTCAAGGACCTCGACTTCACCGTGCCCGCCGGCTCCAAGCTCGGCATCCTCGGCGAAACCGGCGCGGGCAAGTCCACGCTCGTCAGCCTCATCTCCCGCTTCTACGACCCGACCGTTGGCCATGTGCTCATCGACGGCATCGACGCACGCGACTGGCCGCTGGCCACCTTGCGCTCGCAGGTGTGCATCGTGGCGCAGGATACCTTCCTGTTCTCCGACACCATCGGCGGCAACATCGGTTTTGGTGCCAGCGGTGATAGCGACGACCGATATATCCAGAAAATGGCCCAGATCGCCGGCGCGGACAATTTCATCAGGTCGATGCCACAGGGTTATGACACCGTCGTGGGCGAACGCGGCGTGGGCCTGTCCGGCGGGCAGAAGCAGCGCCTGTCGCTGGCCCGCGCGCTCGCGGACAATCCGTCGATCCTGATTATGGACGATACGACCTCGGCCGTCGATATGGAGACCGAGGCGGAGATCCAGAAGCACCTCAAGGAGATGGACGGCGGCAAGACCATCGTCGCCATCGCCCACCGCATCTCGTCGGTCAAGGATTCCGACCTGATTCTGGTGCTCGAGCACGGACGTATCGTCGAACGCGGCACCCACGCCGAACTCGTGGCCGCACACGGCCGCTACTGGGACATCTACCACAAGCAGCTCGGACTCCAGTCCGGCGTCGCACAAGGTTTTTAGAAGAGGACTTATGGCACAACGCAATACATACCGCGAGGATGAGGAACTCGAGGAGCAGATCAACTTCCGGGACATCCTGCGCGTCGGCAAATATCTCAAACCGTATATGGCACAGGTGGCGCGCATTCTCGTCGTCGTCATCTCGATGAGCTGCATCGTCGTCGCCGTGCCGTACCTGACCAAGATCATGATCGACGAGGCGATCCCGAACAAGGACCTCGGCAAGCTCGGCATCCTCGCCGTGATCCTCGCCGCGCTGATCGTGCTGTACGAGTTCGGGCTGCGCTACCGCACGGTGGCGATCACGCGCGTCGGCCAGCTCATGCTCAAGGACATGCGCCGCGATATCTTCACGCATATCCAGACGCTGCCCTTCAGCTACTTCGATTCGCGCCCGCACGGCAAGATCCTGATCCGCGTGGTCAACTATGTGAACACGCTTTCGGACACGCTGAGCTCCGGTCTGATCAACGTGATCTCCGACGTGTTCACCTTCGTGATCACGCTGATCGTGATGTTCGTGATCGACTGGCAGCTGGCCCTGTGGAGCCTGATCCTGTTCCCGGTGCTCATCATCTGGGTGCGCGTGCTGCAGATCTTCCAGCGGCGCGCCTTCCAGAAGCTCTCCAACAAGCAGAGCAACCTGAACGCCTACATCCACGAGTCGATCGCCGGCGTGAAGACCACGCAGACCTTCGCACAGGAGCAGGCCCAGTTCAGGACCTTCCAAGAACAGCAGGGCGAGGTGCGTTCCGCGTGGATGCACGCCGTGCACATCCAGTTCCTCATGTGGCCGGGCGTGCAGACCATCTCCGTGATGACCATCTCGTTCATCTACTTCGTCGGCGTGATGGGCTTCGGGGGCGTGAACGTGACCACCGGCGTGCTCATCGCGTTCGTCGGCTACGCGAACAACTTCTGGAATCCGGTGATCAACATCGGCAACTTCTACAACCAGCTCATCACCTGCTCGGCGTACCTCGAGCGCATCTTCGAGACGCTCGACGTCACGCCGGAGATCCGCAACAAGCCCGACGCGGCGGACCTGCCGCAGATCCGCGGGCGCGTCGACTTCAACGACGTGGTGTTCCGCTACGAGAAGGACGGCCGCAACATCCTCAACCTCGTGGACTTCCACGTCGAACCGGGGCGCACGATCGCGCTGGTCGGCCCGACGGGCGCCGGCAAGACGACGATCATCAACCTGCTGTCGCGCTTCTACGACGTGTCCGAGGGCTCGGTGACGATCGACGGCTACGACGTGCGTGACGTGACGCTCGCATCGCTGCGCCGGCAGATGGGCGTGATGCTACAGGACACCTTCATCTTCTCCGGCAACGTGCGCGAGAACATCCGCTACGGCAAGCTCGACGCCACCGACGAGGAAATCGAGGCGGCGGCGAAGGCCGTGCACGCGCACGAGTTCATCATGGAACTGCCCGACGGGTACGACACGGTGGTGGAGGAGCGCGGATCGACTCTGTCGGCCGGCCAGCGCCAGCTCATCGCCTTCGCGCGCGTGCTGCTCGCCGACCCGCGTATCCTGATCCTGGACGAGGCGACGAGCAACATCGACACGCGCACCGAGGAGGCGCTGCAGGCCGGCCTGCAGCATCTGCTCAAGGGGCGCACGAGCTTCATCATCGCGCACCGCCTGTCGACGATCGAGAACGCGGATGAGATCTTCTACATCGATCACGGCCAGATCGTCGAGCACGGCTCGCACGCGCAGCTGCTCGCCGCCAAGGGCGCGTACTACCGCCTCTACGAGTCGCAGTACGCGATGATTCGCGTGGCCAGCGGGGCGCCGGAAGAGTGACGAGATGTTGCGCACAAGGATGCGTTTAGCGGCGTTTCACGTAGCGGGTGCTGCGGCCAGCACCGATTTTGATGATCGTACCGGAGTCCAACAGTGATTTCAGCGTGCGCTCAATGGTGGTGGTGCTGGTATCGGGCATGCGAGCGAGAATATCGGCCTTGGAGAGTGGAACTAGGGATTGATCAAGCAGTGCTTCAATCCGCGTTCCCTTGGTGGCTACTCGCGGTGCTCCCTGCGCTCTGCCGCCTGCCGTGAGATTGATGCGTTCGTCGAATTCCTTGCACGCGGACAGTATGATGCCAAGCAGGTAGTTCGTGAATGGCGCATAATCATTGGCGTTGTCGTCCCAGCCTTGGGTGCTTGCGGCCAGCGCCTCATAATAAGTGCTTTTACTTTGCTCGATAAGGTGTTCGATACTGATGTATTTGCCGACCATATAGCCATTGCGGCACAGCATCAGGAGCGTGAGTAGCCGACTCATACGGCCATTGCCGTCATTGAACGGATGTATGCAGGTGAAATCGAGAATGAACATGGCGATGGCAAGCAATGGATCGGTATGTCCATCTCGGATTGCTTGCGTGTAGGCGGAACACGCGCGTTCGATTAGTTCCGGTGTGACAAGTGCGGACGGTGGGGCGAATCGCACGGTGCTGGTCCCGTGTGCATCTCGTTCGATGATGACGTTGTCACTGTCCTTGAAATGCCCCGCAAAGGTCAGTGGTGTGTGTCGGAAGAGGTCGCGGTGCAGTTGAAGAATGACGTTCGGGGTAATCGGAATATAGTCGTGGCTTTCGTGAATAACCGATAGCGCGTCACGGTAACCGGCAATTTCTTCTTCATTGCGATTGCGCGGTGTGACTTTCTCCGAGACGAGATCGTTGAGCCTGCTATCGCTGGTAGAAATACCTTCGATGCGGTTTGAGGCATCTGTGCTTTGGATGCGCGCGACGGCAACCAGCGTCCCCAATATATCCGGTCTGATCGTTGTCTGTATGCTTTGACGCCCTTTTGCCTCGTGAATAGCGGCAAGCAAACTCGTGGTGTGCGGGGTGAGCAACGTCTTACCTGATTCGATGTAGTCAAATGATCTCATACTGCCTCATTTTCTGCATCATACGAACTTTTCTGCATCATATTTTATCAAAATGAGGCAGAAAATGGGCTGATGATGCAGAAAAAGGCGGCAGGATGGCGACCGTCTCGCTTGCCGGTTGCGCTACTCTCCCGGGAATGTTGCGCTCGTGGCAAGAAACGGCAAGTTCAGGCGGGCGTGACCGACGATACCCGTCGTGTAGTCGAACGTCTTACCGGACTGCCTTACGAGCGTTGCTGGCGGTAGCCTACACTGAGAAACAGCCTACACTGAGAAACCATGAGCAAGCACCACCATCGCGACCGTAGCTGGGCCCCGGCACCTGAAGCATTGCCGGACGATGCCCAGACCATCGACAACCACACTCACGTGGCCTCCGTAATCCCTTTCGCGCGCGCTATGAGCCATGAGGCGCAGGAGAAGGGACAGCCCGAAGTCCCGGTGTACGACGTCGACCAATTGCTGGCGCAGGCGCAATCTGTCGGCATTGGGGGTATTATCGACTGCGGTTGCGAGCTGCCGCACCTGATGACCGCCGTCCAGATGGCCCTCGATCATCCGGGTAATGTGCACGCGGCGCTCGCAATACACCCCAATGAGTCCGTGCTCCACGGGCATCGCGGTGTGCCGGGGCCGGATGGTCTGCCCCTCAAATACAAGCCTTACCATGACACGTCTTTCGAGGACGTGCTCGCCGAAGTACATCGCCTCGCCACCACATACCCCGAGCAAGTGGTGGCTATCGGCGAGACCGGCATGGACCTCTTCCGCACCGGCGAAGGTGCCAAGGAACTGCAGCGCGAGGCTTTCCGCGCGCATATTGCCCTGGCCAAGGAACTGGGCCTGCCCATGCAGATTCACGACCGCGACTCCCATCGCGAGGTCATCGAAACCCTGCTGGCCGACGGCGCGCCCGAACGCACCGTATTCCACTCGTATTCCGGCGACCGTGAGATGGCCGAGATCGCGCGCGAACATGGCTGGTATCTGAGCTTCTCCGGCACCGTGAGCTACAAAGGCAATGACGGTATCCGCGAATCGCTACGGATTGTGGGGCTGGACCATGCGATGGTCGAAACCGACGCGCCGTATCTGACGCCCATGCCGTATCGTGGCCGCACCAACGCGCCGTACATGATTCCCTACACCTTGCGGGCCATGGCCGATACGCTCGACTTGCCCATCGCGGATGTGGCGCGCGGCACCCGCGATACCGCCCGCGCCGTATACGGACTGTGAGGGCCGGGTGTGCGGCCGTCGCGGCGATGTGTTGACTTGTAAAATTTGTCAGAATTGTGAACGAGGTCTACCATGATGTACCTGACATAAGCGAGGGGGATGATCTCCACCTCAATGGAGGACTGAACGTATGGCTGAGTCGAACCAAAGGACCGCACGCGCCCAAAAAGCCTCAAAGGCCCAGACAGCCCAGGCTGGCGCCGCCAAAGCCAAGGCCCGACAGGAAGAAGAAGCACTGCTGAGGGCCGACACCTTTACCAACGCTCCCAAGGTGTCCCGCCGCACTCTCACCAAGGAGGAGCGCGAGGCACTCGCCAAGCAGAGGGAAGCTGAAACCAAAGAAGCCGAGAAAATCGCCAGCGCATGGTCGAAAGGCGGCCTCGGTCGATGGTGGGCCCGCCTGCAATCCAGCCCAGACAAGGTCACCTGGGGCATGGCAATCGTGGCGCTCGGCGTGGTGTACGGCGACATCGGCACCTCGCCCTTGTACACCGCGCAGACCTTCCTTGCCGGTCAGGGAGGGCTTGGCAGCGTAGACCGAGAGGCCGTGCTCGGCATGCTGTCGCTGGTCTTCTGGTCGATTACGCTGATCACTACCGTCAAATATGTGCTCATCGCCATGCGCATCGACAACAATGGCGAAGGCGGCATCTTCGCACTGTACTCGTTGATTCGCAAGTACGGCGCATGGCTCGCGATTCCCGCCATGCTCGGCGGCGCGGCATTCCTCGCGGATTCGGTACTTACCCCGGCGGTTTCCATCAGTTCCGCAGTCGAAGGCTTGCAGACCCTGCCGCCATTGGAAGGGTTGTTCGACGAAAACCCAAGCCTGACCCTGATGATCACCGTCGTGATCATCGTGATTCTCTTCTCCGTGCAGTCGCGCGGCACCGAAAGCATCGGCAAAGTATTCGGCTCGATGGTGCTGGTCTGGTTCGGCTTCCTCGCCATCGTGGGCGTCACGAATCTCTCTAACGACTGGTCTGTGTTCGAGGCCCTGAACCCGGTGTACGGCATCAAATTCCTGTTCAGCCCGAACAATGCTGCCGGCATCGCCCTTATGGGCACCGTGTTCCTCTCGACCACCGGTGCCGAGGCGCTGTACTCCGACATGGGCCACGTGGGGCGCGGCAACATCTACTTCACTTGGCCATTCATCAAGGTTGCGCTGGTGCTCAACTACTTCGGCCAAGGTGCGTGGATGCTGGCCAATAGCGATAACCCGCAATACACTGCGATGGAGTCACTCAACCCGTTCTTCCAGATGATGTCTCCGAACGTACGTTATCTGGCCGTGATTCTGTCTGTTTCGGCCGGCGTGATCGCTTCCCAGGCCCTGATTACCGGCGCGTTCACCATGGTCTCCGAAGCCACCCGCCTCAATTGGATGCCTCATCTGCAGGTGCGGTACCCGGCCCGCACGCGTGGCCAGCTGTACATTCCGGTGGTCAACGGCGTGCTGTGCGTCTCCACACTGGCCGTACTCGCCATCTTCAAGGATTCGGAACACATCTCTGCCGCATATGGACTGGCGTTGACCATTACGATGATCACCACCACCGTGTTGCTCGGCGTCTACCTATGGCATTCCGGCAAGCGGGTCGGTGCCATCGTGTTCACCGTGCTGTTCTTGGCGATTCAGGCCATGTTCTTCATCGCGTCTATGGCCAAATTCCTGCATGGTGGTTGGTTCACCATGCTGCTGACCGCCGCGATTCTGTTCGTCATGTACACGTGGAATGAGGGCACCAAGCTCGAACGTGCGCAACGCCGTCACATGCGGCCCAACGACTTCCTACCCGCGCTCGACAAGCTGCACAGTGATTTCCGCATCCCGTATTTTGCGGACAACATCGTGTACCTGACCTCCGACTCGGAGACCAAGCGACTCGACACGGACATCTTCTTCTCCATCTTCGCCGACCACCCCAAGCGCGCCCGTGCTTGGTGGGCAGTCAGCGTGGAAACCACCGACGAGCCGTTCACCCGTGAATACTCGGTGGAGGACTTCGGCACGAACTACATCTACCGCGTGCGCTTCCGTCTGGGATTCAAGGTTTCGCAGTCCATCCCGGCGTACATCCACCAGATCATGCACGACCTGTCCAAAACCGGCGAACTGCCTAAGCAGAAGTCGATTTACCCCAAGGTCGACGCCGATCCGGACATCGGCACCATCCGTTACGTGCTGATTCACAAGGCCCTGATGCCGGAATCCAAGGTTTCTGCACGCGGTGCCCTGTCGTTGCAAGCCAAGTACGCAATCCGCCACATGGCCGGCTCGCCGGTTAAGTGGTTCGGTCTGGCACCTTACAACCCGTTGGTCGAGGTGCAGCCGCTGTTCGTCTCCACCCGCCGCCCACCGCGTCTGAAGCGCACCGATACGGCCAAGACCATCCCGACGCCCACGCCGACTCGTGCAGTGGCCGACCCGGCCGCCGTCCCTGACCCGATGGACACCACGTCCGGGCTTGGGCGATTGGTACAGGAGCTCGATGCCGCCGTATCGGCCGAGGCGCGGAAGACCGCTGAGGCCGCTGCCGCCGATGCGCCCGCTGAGCAGGGCGATAAGGGCGATAAGGGCAAGGCCGAGAACGGCAAACCCGCCGCCAAGCCTCAGCGCTCCGCCAAACAGAAGCGATAACATACCAGTTTGCAGCGGCGCTGATGCGCTCTATAAAGAATGCCTATAACAGTCGCCGCACGTCGCCACACGGTTTCGGTAAGTTGAAATACCATGTGCAGATTACTGGGATACGCGACGGCAGGCTTCAACCTGAGCCTCAACGCCGTGTTGGGGCAAGACAATGTCGAGGATTTCCGTGAACTGTCTGAAATCCACAATGATGGCTGGGGTGTAGCCCAGCTTTCCGATCCCGCCGAAGCGCCGCACGTGCGCGACGGTGGCGCACCCACCCCGGAAACCGGCACCCGAATCTACAAGTCGACCATCGCGGCCCGTCATGACAGCACGTTTGAGACGCTGGCCGACGAACCGTCTCGCGGTGCCATCTGGCACCTGCGCTTGGCAAGCTCCAATCTGCCGCTCATCATGGAGAACCAGCACCCGTTCTATGCGAACGGCCTGAGCTTCATCCACAACGGCGATATCTCGGACGCCAATGGCCGCAACATCGTCACCAACCGCTCATACCCGGTGAACCACAGCGTGCTCCTCTCCACCGGCGGCCGTTCCGACTCCGCCATCTTCTTCGCGGTGATTCTGGAATACATCGGCTTCGGCTTCTCGCTCGACGAGGCCGTGGCCCAGGCCGTGCGCGAACTGCGCCAAGCCTACCCGAAGTCCAGCTACAACTGCATGATTCAGTCCGAGGACCAGCTCATCGCCCTGTGCGCCGCCGGTCGTGAGAAGACCAGCCCGCGCATCGTGGAAATCTACGACGAGTACGGCCGTTGCGAGCAGGCCGCCGACTACCGTGTGATGCGCTACCGTGAGCTGCGCGACGACAACGGCGACTCCGCTGGTGTGGTGGTCTCCTCTTCCGGCTATGAGCAGGAAGGCTGGAACGTGCTGGAGAACGACCAGATGATCATCGCCTCCAACCGCAACGGCACCTACCGTCTCCGTTCCATCTGAAATAGCTTCATAAGCCCCCTCTGACGAAGGGGCTGTCAGCCGACAGGCTGACTTGGGGGAGAGACCCCTAGAGCCTCAAATCATCCGCATCCCATACTTCTCCGCCAACGCCGGAATATCCGGCACGCCATACTTGGCTACCAGATCCAGCCATCGCTGTTTGTTCTCTCCGCCAAATCGCTCGGCTCGGGCCGTATACGCCTCGACCTGCAGGAACTTCGGCGGCACTGACTTGCTATGGAACTTGTCGGCGTACATCACCACTTCCTGCTCGAGATTCATCGGCACATAGTCGGCTGGTGGCAACGGCAGCTCCTGGCGCACCACATCCTCGCGCGTAAGTCCCACGCCGGTATGGTTGCGGCAGAACTGGGCGATGGACTCGTCCACGCCCTCGTCGAGCAGATACTCGTAGCCCTTAAGACCGTGCAGAATGTAGCGTTTCTTGCTGAATTTGAGCGGTTCGCCGTCAGAGCCGTCATGCTTGAACACGCGGTAGGTGCCGATGTCATGCAGCAGTCCGCCGATGAGTACCAAATGCTCGTCGAGCAGACGCGGCGGCACATGGCCGCCGGTGACGCCTGCGGTGGGCGGTACCTCCGCGTCCTTCGGTAATGTGCAGCGGCGCGTGAACAGCGCGTTCTGCCGGCGCACGATCTGGCAGCCGATGGTCGCTACAATCACGCAATGCGTGTGCACCAGCTCGTACGCCGCCTTGGACGGCGCGATTTTGCGGTGCAATTCGTCGATCTGCTCCAGTGTGGGAATATATCCGGTCATGATTATCAGGTTTCGCCTCGTACGGTCAGATTTATCCTCAGATTAGCGCGGCAATGAGCCGCAGCATTGAAAAACCCCTGTGATTCGGCAATACGAATCACAGGGGGCTCTATGGTCTGAACATCAGATTTCGAAGAGTGTGTCGGCTGCTTCGGCGATTTCGCGCGACGCAGTGAGCACGATAACGCAGTGCTTCGGGTCACCGGTGTGCGCCAGCTTGGCCAGCGCGGCGAACACGGTCACCTCGTCATCCGCGTTCAGCCCTCGTGTCGGCTCGTCGAGGATCAGCACCTCGGCCTCGGTGCTGATTGCACGGGCGATGGCCACCAAACGCTGCTGCACCAAAGGCAATGTGCCGACAGCCACGCCGCTGGTGGCCTCAGAGAAGCCGACCTTGGCCAGCAGTTCGCGGGCGATCACCGGCTTGGGCTTCAGGAAGTTGCGGTTGGACGCATTCATGGCGTACAGCACGTTTTGTTCGGCGTCGAGCTTCGGCTGCACGGCGTGCAGCTGCGGTACGATGCCCAGACGGTGGCCGCGCAGTTCCACGGGCTCGAGCTCAACAATGTTGGCGCTCTTGTTCATCACCGTGCCAGACGCCGGCGTGGTCAAACCGCTCATCACGCCCATCAGCGCGCGACGCTTGGCGTCGGCGGTGATACCCGAATCGGGGTCGTCGCTGATCAGCAGCGCGTATGCGTGTCCGGAATAGCAGAAGAAATTCGCGCCATCGAGGATGTTGACCTTGCCCTTGGGGCCGGCGACCGTCACCTTGTTCAGGGCGAAGGTCGGGTAGGTCTTGAGCAGAATGTCGTCAGAACCGCCGCCCACCAACACGCGATCGATACGCGAGGCCAGCGTCATGGTGGGTTCGGACGCTTTGCCCTGAGGCTCCGCATGCTCGGCCAATGCGTCTTTGTGATCGGTTTTGGCCAGTCGGAGTGTTTCGTTGACGCGGGCGGCATTGCGCTCGGTCACTTCGGCGGATGCGTTGGCCGAAGCGATGGCGTCTGCTTCGGCCTCGCTGGTCTCGTCGGTTTCTCCGGTCTCGGCAGATGCCAGTGCGCTGTAAATACCATCGTCAACAGTGCCTTCGTCATCAACGTCATCGAAGGTCACGCTGAACTGCATGGAGTCAGCTGGAACGGATTCAATGGCGTCGTTCGTCTCAGTCTCAGAAGTCACTTCGTCAGCCGTTGCGTCAGTGGTCTTCTCGAGTTCCTGATCGTTGTTCCTGTCGCTCATGCCTGTGCCTCCGCATCGTCGGTTGTGGTGGTCGTCTTGTTGGTCTCGCTCACGGTGCCCCAGTCGCCATCGGCGGCAAACAGCTTGTCCGCGCTGAAGAACGCAAGGCGCAGGGCGGCAAGAATCGCAAGGATCAGGATTGAACCCAGTCCATACCAGACCATGGTCCAAATCAGGCCCGATGTCACCGGGGTGGCATGGCCGGATGCCAGGGCAGATCCGATCGGATTGGCGGCGAACGCGCCTCCGACCAGACCAATCACGTAGAAGGGCAGGGTGACGATGAACACTTCCAGCATGAACTGCCATCCCAAACGCCCGCGAGTGACGCCGGACACCAGTGCCATGCCGATCTCGTCGTCACGCTTGGGCGCCCACACGCCCGACAGCACGAGGATGAGCAACAGCACGCCGCCCACGGCAACCAACACAATGGTGCCGGTCTTCGCGCGCGAGGATAGCGTATCCAGCGGCTCCAGAGAAGCGTTGTAGGATTCCAGCGAAGGGGAAGAGAACTCGTAACCCTTGGCGGGCAGCTTGGATTTCTTGAGGGTGGACACCAAGGACTTGTATGTAGCGGAATCACCGGCGTCGAACACCACGTCCAGATCCGGGACTGCCCAGCCGGAGACGGTCTTGTCGGTGGACTGTGGGTCGAGTCCGGCCTTGGCGAAGGTCTGATAGTTGGTGAAAATCGCGTTCTCGCGGTTGCGGGCGGCCGTCACCGGATTGGCGACGGCGGATTCGGATGTGTACTTGTAGATGCCGCGCACCTTGAGTTTGGCCGTGGTCTTGGCGTCCGAGGCGGCCGCCACCTTGAGCGTATCGCCCACCTTCAGGTTGTTGGCGGAGGCAAACGCTTCAGAGACCAGTGCGCCGGTGGTGTTCGGGTTGGAGGACTGGTTGTTGTAGCTCAGGTCCTTGCCGTCCACGATTTCGAAGGTGCCGAGGTCGCTGGCCTTGGCGGAATCCTTGGTCCAGAAGGCTCGCCAAATGAGCTGGCCGCCGGTCTCGTCATCGGAGGCCGAGCCCAGCGATCCGCCGTCCAGGGCCTTCAAATCACCGCTCACGCGGGCCGGCACGGTTTCGGTAACCGTGAAGTTCAACGAGTTGGTGGCCGACTGGACGAGCGTGGCGTATTCGGTGTATGAGGTCCACGTCATGTAATGCTTGGTGGAAGCCGAGTCCGTAGCGGAGACCTTCTTCCACGTAGCCGCAGTCGGGCGAATGGCCAACGTGGCCTTCTGCTGATCGTACGCGGTGGTGTGTGCGTTGGTATCTTCTTGAATGATGGCCAGTCCGGCGACTGTGCCGAAGGTGACCGCCAAGGTGATGAACGCGGTCAGGGCCGTACGTCCTTTAGAACGTGTCAGGGCCCGCCAGGCGTTGCTGAGGACGAACATGTAATTACCTCTCCCGTTCTCCTAAGCCGAACAGATCAATACGGCTTTAACTATTGTTGCGTTTAGTGACCGTTTTCTTGCGCAATACTGTTATACCCCTCAATGAAGTCTGAGAACATTCTGACAGCGATGTGGTGGTCATGAGGGGATTTGCACCCGGTATGGGATAAACCCTCGGTCTATTTCGGTGGCATCGGTACACTGGCATGAGATATGCGTGGCGTCACGTGTGCTCCGGCATGTCTGCGATTCCGGATTCACCCGGAGTCCGGCATCCGGAAGCGTGGCCTCGCGCCGCTGGATAAGAGTATGAGCTGAGCAGATTTTCGGGCAGGATAAGTATGCGATTCACTTCAGGGCATTCGAGCCATAAGGCTGTGGGGCGTAGGAGAAGCCGTCATGCCGGTAACGGGAAATCCAATCGCTCCGCATCTACGAATAGCGCTGCAAATCATCAGACGGGTCCCGTAAACCTGAAGACTCCCCAGCACGTGGGTGGCGACGGCCGTTCGCTGATCAGCCGTACGCCGATATGGGCGCGAGTGGTGGTTGTACTGCTGCTGACGTTGCTGGCCAGCGTCACCTGTGTGGGCACGCTCTACGCGGCATCCGTCTCGAGAATGGCCACGGATGCGCAGCGCGTGCTGACATCCGCCGAAAGTCTGGCCAATTCGGCACTTGGCTGTGGCAGCGATAAGAGTCTGTCGGACATCTCCCAAGAGCTGGTCAATGCCACCAATGATCTCAATGCGGAGCTGAACGGCCCACAGTGGGACTTCTTCCGCGACCATTCGCGATTCGGAAGCGACATCACCGCCGCCCGCGAAATGCTGGCTTCCGTGGATACGCTGGTCAACGGTCCGTTCACTGATCTGCTGAACCTGTCCAAACGATTGCAGGGCTTCTCCCTGAAGAATGGCTCGGTGGACGTCAGCGCCCTGATGGATATGCCGGATATCGTCAAGCAGGCGCATAAGGATATCTCGCAGCAGCTCACCAAGCTCAACAAGGTGCCGACTCCGAGCGTCGCCAAGGTGGCCACCGTGCTCGAAACCGAAAAGGCTGCGCTCAAGACCGTGGATTCGATGCTCGGCGAATACGATGGCCTCATTAACTTGCTACCGCAACTGCTTGGCGAGGACGGCAAGCGCACGTATTTGGTGATGGTGCAGAACCCGGCCGAGCTACGTTCGGCGGGCGGCATGGTAGGCACCATCGCCGCAATCACGGCAGATAAGGGCACGATTACCATCGGTGATTTCGCCACCACTTCTGGTTGGGACATTCCTGAGGAGCCAATGGATGATACGGTGCTGAAGGAGCGCCAGGTATTTGGTGGCACTTTTGACCAGTACCCGGCCACCACGACCATCGACCCCGAATTCCAGCGTGTGGCACAGATGAACAAATACATGTGGCTGTATCAGAAAGGCAACGAAGACGAGAACGTAGCGGGTGTATTGTCACTCGATCCCGTATTTCTCCAGGCATTGCTGGGAGCCACAGGCGAGGTCAAGCTTTCGGACGGCCGAGTGCTGGATAGCACCACCACGGTGCCGTTCTTCGCTTCAGACCTGTACACGGATTACCCGGACTTCGAGCAGCAGAACAACTTCGTTTCCGAAGCGGCTCAAGCAATTATGAACCATGTGCTTGGCAACGCGAATGCCTCTACCGCATCCCCGCTGTTGAAGGCAATTAGAGATACCAGCGCTAGCGGTCATTTCAAGCTATGGATGGCTGATCCGGATGAGCAGGAGGCGCTGATTGCCACCGGACTTATCGACGATAAGGCCAGTGGTGAGCTGTCTGCTGACAGTCAGGTGCCTGAAACCGGCATCTATCTTTCGGAGCTGCAGCAAGGCAAGCAGGATTGGTATCTGAAGACCTCCACCACGGTCACAAAAACCTGCGGCGACGCCTCAGCCAGCCAGAACGCCCTGTATTCTGGCGTGCTGGATAAGCGCATCACGACAGCCGTGCGTAACACGCAGCTGGGTCAGTTTACGGAAGATCAGCTCGGTGACGAATACACGGTCACCTTCACCATGAAGAACACGCTGACTAAGGCTAAGGCCGAATCGTTGCCTGATTTCGTTAATGGCGGCTCGGAGAATCCAGTGCTCGGCGGCATGTTGTACCGCGTGGTGCTTACCGCTCCGTACGGTGGCGAGATCACTGCTGTGCAGGCTGATATAGATTCATGGGGTACCAACACCGCGAGCCTGTATGACCGTCAGTACATTATGTTCAACCAGCAGTGGATCGAGCCCGGAAAAGAATTGACGATTGCTTATACCGTTCGGGTCAGCAGCGATGCCACACATCCACTGAACGTGGTAACCACGCCGGTGGTGAATGCGGATGGCGTCGAGACGGGCTCCAACGGTAATGTGACCGATGAGTGCACGGCGGATACGAACGGCGCCGATGGTGCGAACGGTGCCGATGATGCGAACGGCGGCGCGGACGGCGGCGCGGACGGCGGCAAGAACGACGCGCATAAGGACGCGTCCTCCGATCCCTCGGCCGGCCTGGACGCCTTGGACAAGTTGAAGAGCCAGATCAGCTGCCCGGTCGATCTGAAGTCCCTGGCGGGATCCATGTGATGACCATGCCCGATTCCGTTTCCGGCGTCGCCGGCAAGCCGCGCGACGTGAACTACGATCTGCTGCGCGTGGTGGCGATGTGTCTGGTCATCGGCGTCCACGTGATCAACAACTACATGCCCGTCAAGATGACCCTCGCCGGCAGCGCGGAAGTGACGCGATCCGTGCTGTTCGCGCTGTTCATGGTCTGCAATCCGCTGTTCATTATGGTATCGGGCCGGTTCAACCTGACATTCGATGCCGACCGGCCGGTGAGCACCCACTCAGCGGGCCGTCTGCCGGGCTCTGGCTCTGATGCCCGGGCAGGCGGCGGTGCCGGCCAAGCCGATCCCAGCAGCCTCGCGCCGTACGTGCGCTACTACTACAAACGTTTCGTCTCGCTGATTGTGCCGTATCTGCTGTATGCGGGCGGCATGGGATTCGTCGCCTACCTGGTGATCGATCATCGTTCGGTTGGCGGCGCTGTGTCTGGAACGTTGTTCGATCTGTTCTCCGGGTATGACGATTCCGTCTATTGGTTCGTGTTCATGCTCGCCGGTTTCGTGCTGGCGACGCCGTTCCTGGCCGCGATGATGCGTACGATAGGCCGATCGGGAGCCTGGTTGCTGGTCGGGCTGGCCGCCGCCGTGGCCGCTGCCGAGCATATATGCGATCTTGTCGGATATCCGTTGACGTTCCTGCAGTCATTCCCTTGGCGTGGACTGCTGATCTACTACCTGTTGGGATTCGTGTTGGAATACTATCCGCCGTCCGCGCGTATACGGCACGGCGTGTATGCGTTGGCACCATTCGCCTTGGCCTGGACCGTTGCCACGCCATATCTGTTCGCCGGCCAGCAGATGCAGGTTGGCCGCACGGTCACGGTTGCGTTCGCGATGGTGGTAATGGCGACGTTCCTGTTCTTCCGGTACGACGTGCACATCACGTCGGCGCGGGTGCGTAAGGCGATTATCTGGCTGGCTGGATATTCCTACACGATTTATTTGGTGCATTCGCCGCTGTCCAAGGTGCTGATCGGCCCGCGGATTCCCGTGCCCACGGACGGATGGTCGTATGCGGGTATCAGCGTGTTGATGTTTGGCGCTACGTTGCTGGCAGCGCTGCTATTTGCGGTGATTGCCGATACCGTGGTGCTTAAGCCCGTGCAGCGTCTGCTACGGAAGGTACGGCTGTAGATTCGGATACGGCGCTATGCCACGGTATCAAAGCCAGGAATCCCAGCAGCAGAAGCGGGGTGAACGTGAATTTCGACATGCCCATCAGCACGCCCACGGTCATGAGCGCGGTCAATCGTCCGTTGCCGGCGCGCGGGTCGGCCATGCAGGAAAACAGCAGGCACGCGAACAATAGGCACAGCGCCTGTGCCATGGAATCGGCCGAGATGGCGAACTGAATCCAATCACGGCTCACGCACCCGCCCACATTGCCGCTGCCCGAATGCAGGATGCTGGTCGAGTCGACCGGCCGAGCCAGCACATCCCCGTTAACAATGCCGTCGATGCGATACGTGTGCGCCCATACGTCTGGAATATGCCCGGCAGGCGTCACCGCAATCAGCACGAAACCCTCGCGGCACTGCGGAACACGGACCCCAAGGGCCAGCTCCACCGCGCCTGGCAGCTCAGGGAACTCCTCCGCACCCTGCTCAGACACCCGCTCGAACAGGCCAGGGGCGAGTTGAAACACTGGGTGTTCTGGGCGTCCCACAGCCGCATCCCCGAGATCACGGAACTCGCCAGGAAGATTCGCAGGCGCCGGCCCGACATCCTCAGGACCATCGAGCTGGGCTACTCCAACGCCAGGCTCGAGGCGTCCGACAACAGGATCAAAGTCACCATCCGCATGGCCTACGGCTTCCACCACGTCGACAACCTCACCGCCCTGATCACGCTCCGCTGCGGCGGACTCGACATACGCCTACCCCAACCAAGAACCTAACCCACGAAAACAGCAGAAGCCTCTAACATATTTGCTTATCCAAGGTATGGAGATTTGTAGTACCTGCGGCTGGAAAAGGATAATGAGGGACTCCGAAAGGATGCTTAATGGTAGGGGAGGAAGAACGGTATATCGATTCAATCGGCTTGTCGTATGTGGACGGATACCGATTATGCGCTTGAGGTTGGTGCGCGTATTGAGTGTGTGGTCGAACCAGCTGAAGATGAGTGGGGTGTCATTGTTGACGTTCAAGAAAGCATGGCAGATACCAGGTAAATGATTTACCTACCTTCATATTTTGCGGTTTGGGCTGACACTAAAAGATGGGGGTGCGACTCACGGTTGCGCCCCCATCTTTTAGTGCGTCGCTGTCAGTGCCTCTTGTTGTATGCGATTTTGTTGGTGTCAATGACGAAGGTTTTGCGGTCATTCTTGGCCATGACATCCAGGATAATGCCGGCGATAATGAGCAGAAGACCAGCGATGACCAGCATCACCGCGCCGATCAGCGTGGGGAAGTGGGTGACCACGCCGGTCTTGGCGAATTCGAAGGTAACGGTGCCGCAGAGCACAATGCCGACGATGCCGATGATTAGGCCCAATCCGCCGAAGAACGGCAGCGGCTTGTATTCGCGGATCATGCGGAAGATGGTGCTCATCACCTTGATGCCGTCACCTACCGTGTCCAGCTTGGATACGGAACCTTCTGGCCTGTCGCGGTACTGGATGGGCATTTCGAACAGACGCAGGTTGTTGTTCAGCGAGTGGATGGTCATCTCGGTCTCGACCTCGAAGCCGCGCGAAAGCACGGGGTAGGTCTTGACGAAGGTGAAGTTGAACGCGCGGTATCCGGTCATGATGTCGGTGACGTGCGCGCCGAACAGCCCGTTGATGGAGCCGCGCACCAAACGGTTGCCGAAATTGTGGAACGGGCGCTTGTTCTCCTGGAAGTATGTGGAGGAGAGGCGGTCGCCGATGACCATATCATAGCCTTCGAGCACTTTGGCGACCATGGCGGGCGCGGCGTCGGCCGGGTAGGTGTCGTCGCCATCTGCCATGACGTATACGTCCGCGTCGATGTCCTCGAACATGGCGCGGATGACGTTGCCCTTGCCCTGGCGCGGCTCCCTGCGGACGATCGCGCCTTCGGCCTCGGCGATCTCGGCGGTGCGGTCCGTGGAGTTGTTGTCGTACACGTAGATGGTCGCATCCGGCAAGGAAGCCTTGAAGTCACGAACAACCTTGCCGATGGTGACCTCCTCGTTGTAACAGGGAAGAAGCACGGCAACGGAAAGATTCTGATTCTCAAACTGGTCAGACATGAGTACAACTCTAGCTTCTGGGCTGGTCTGCAAGATATGCCTATAATCGTGACCAACGGAGATTGAGACTTTCAAGGATGAGGGAAGATTTATGTTAACTAGGGTGTGTTTGCACTAGTTGGGTTTTTGGCTGTGTTTTTTCAGGTAGATGGCGATGAGGATGAGCTGGAGGTTGGGGAGGAAGGTCTCGTCGAGCCTGTCGTGGCGGGTGGCGGCCCTGCGGTAGTGCTTCATGCGGTTGAAGACGCGTTCGACCATGTTCCGCCCCTTGTACGCCATGCGCCCCTGAAGCGTCCGTGTAGCCGGCCTGGTTCCTATCAGCGGTCATCGGGCGTCCCCGTTCCCGGCGACAACACCCCCGGATCATCAACGACAGGGCGAGAGAGTCATACCGGAACCGGCGACCCGGCCCCGACCATCGGGACCTACCAAACATGGTAATGGGGCGAGCCATTCTGGCATCATGGGATGGCCGCCCCCGTATCACCTTGCCGGAGGCTCAGGTCACATCCAATGCGGCAGGAGACTCTTGCACCGCGCGATGAGCCAGGTGCCAGCAATCACCAGCGCCACTGTCACGACATACACCACCACGGCCTTCGTCAGCGGCAACATACCGAGCGTATTCGCAATCGCCGATGGCAGACTCACACCCATCCAATTAATCAGCACCGTATGGAACAGATACACGCCCAGCGCCGCACTGGAAAGCAATTTCACCACACGCAGCGCACGCTCGGGAATCGAACGCAGCCAACGCTCCGCCGACTGCGCCAGCAGGAACAACGCGATTGCCTGCATGACGCATAGCGGCGATGTGATGCCCACATAATACGAATCGTATTGCGTGTTCAATCCCGACGGTTTCGCGTATCCGTTCGACCAGGCGCCAAGCAGCGCCATACCAGCGGAAGACGCCACGAACAGCACCGCCATAATCGCCGTCTGATGACGGATTGGCTTCCAATATGTATGAACGTAATATCCCGCCAGAAAATACAGCAACGCGACCGATGAAAACAGCGGCCAGGAAAGCAGCGAGTTCACATATATCGGATTCAGACCGAACCGTTCCGTCAACGGCAGACCAACGCTGATTGCCGCCGTCAGCACCAGCAGATATTCCACACAGCGTCTATTGTGCACGACCAACGACAGAATCGGCGTCAGCACATACAGGTAGATAATCGAATAGAAGAACCAGTATGTGTCGTTGATCTGATTCGTCAGGAATCGCTTGATGAAATCCACGACGCCGAAGACGCCCGCGAACTGTTCCGCCCCGTAAAACGAATACGGGAAGACGCAGAACAGCACGTAGCAGGCCAGACTGCCCAGCAGCATCGCCTTGCCCACCCGCCAGAACCGTTTACGGAAGAACACGGAAGTCGGATATCGATTGCGGTATCCGAGAAGATTCATGCCGCTGACCATGAAGAACACCGGTACCGCAAAGATCGCCAGCGACTGGAGACTGAGCATCTCCAGCCAATGCCAAGTCGGCTGGGGGCTGTACACCGGCAATGTGGTGTGCAGCAGCACAACGGCGAAGCAGGAGACGATGTTCAGCACGTACACGAACCGCAATACTTCATTCCGTTTCACCGGTGCGGGCTGCGGCTGATTATGAACCGGTGCATTGGTTTCTGTCATGAAGCCACGACCTCCTTGGTGTCGACGGCCTGTATTCCGGCAGGTTGCGTTGTTGCCGTTCCCATACTACGCACAGCAAGCACCGCAAATGCCAGCGGCATAATATACACCTGCGGCACCATATAGCGCATCGACTCAATTGACCCGGAAACCGGGGAAATCCACAGGAAGCAATATGAGACCACCAATGGTGTGACGCCCAGCAGTCGCAACCATCCATCATGACGACGCCGTCGCAGGCACTCATACACCACAAAGGCCGTCATCCAAGTGGTCCAGATCGCACGGGAGAACAGCATCATGCCGACCGGCGTCCGCTCGGCCCAATCGATGAGGTGTTCGACTCGAGAAGCCATCGTTGTATCGGATGCAGTCAGTCCAAGCTGCTCGTGCCCCTCAAAAAACGAATGATTGGTACCCTGCGCGTACACCGGCATCAGCAGATCGCCGACATGCTCGTCGCCGGCGTTCGGCAATGCCAACCAAGCGCTTTCCATGCCCAGGAACGCCTCAACATACGTCAGCGGATGCTCCGCCAATCCTTGCAACCAAGCCTTCGCATACGGGAGCAGGTACCGGTCTTTCTCGCTGTCCCAAACGTATCCTTTCACCGCATCGGCACTGGTAACCGCATAACGCTGCGCGACATCCTCCCCGAGCACCCGCTCAATCGCATCGCGTTGTTCTTTGAGAATGGCATCACCATAGTAGCGCAGCAGACGCGCCGACTGCTGGAAGGGGATGGACAGCATCTCCTGCTTGCCACCCGGTGCGACATCAGCCAACGGAAACACCACTTTCGGTAGCATGATCATCATGACCGCCGCGACCGCAGCAACCACGACGATCAGACGACGACGGAGTCCCCGTCGTGTAACGGCGACCAGTAGCAGGCAGACCAGTATCGCGATATACATACCGGTCTTCTTGGTCAGGGAAAGCGCCAACGCCAGCCCGATCAACGTGCCCCAGAACGATGTCCGCCGCAGAACCTCACCGCGGCTGCGAACGATTTCCACACATTGCACGCCGAACAGCACCATAATCGGCAGGAACAACGAATCCTTGACCATCGGGCTGGAGTACATCGGAAAGATCGGGAACAGGCTCACGAACGCCAAAGCAGCCATGCACAGGCGGTGGGAGGCCCCGATTCTACGCATGTACAGCAAACAATACGCCATTGCCGACGCGGTCACCACGGTCTGGATCATCGTATACAGAAAAATGCCCAGATCACCGGAGCCGATAAGATTCCCGAACTGGACGAACAGGCCAAAAATCGCCGTGTCAGCAATCGGATGGTGGTCAGTGAGCTGTCCATCCGTAAACAGATTGGGCAGATGGTTCCATTGCAACAGCTGGTTGCTGGTGTCGTACCACATCACCCCCGGATACAACGCAATCACATACGGCATCCAGCACAGCACGATGATCAGGAACAGCACACCCCATCCGCGAAAATTGTGCCGAAACGATATCCTATATGTCGCCTGCGCATCGTCCTCCCGACTCAGCCAACGCATCCCAAGTTCTAGCAACAGCACGAACATGAACGCTATAGCCGCATAGCACAGCCCGTGTACGAGACCGACAAGACTCCACACCAAATCTCCCTGAGACCGCAGCATCTCGCCGCATGCCGCCAATATGCCCAGCACCAAACTCAGCGCCATCAACCCCAGCCGTCTCTTCGTCCAGTCAAGCCACTGCACCGGCCATACAGACCTAGTCGCGACACCGTTCCGCTCGCTCCGACTGAACATGCATACCTCGTTCATATTCCTTGCCTCATAGTTGACGTTGTGCAAAAAGCCTACCAGCTCCGCCGTTGTCGCGCTTCTTTCTCGCCATAATGAGGGGTGACTATCAATCAGGTGATACATGACTTCCATGCGATGCGGCCTAATACGGTCATCTACATGTATGTCGACGACTTCACCGTACAAACGCAGGCGCCAAGACCGGCGTGGTCACCGCTTCCCCACATTCATCGGCGCGGCAACGCCGGTCATCACGGGTCTTCTGCTCATTATCGCTGGCATCATCCTCGCTGTCATGGACAAGAACGACCGCAAAACTTTCGTCAGCGACACCAACAAATTCGCCTACGACGAGAGGCGCTGACTAAGTCCATACTGCAATGTGAGGGGGCGCAACCCACGGTTGTGCCCCCCCCTCGATTAACGTCCAGCTCAGACTATGGAAAATCAATAGAAAAGTAGAAAGAGAAGCCTCTAATATGTTTCAATGCTGATGTGCGCATTACTGGTAGTGAGATTGAATCCGGCGAGATAGCGGTTCACGTCGAAGAAACGAATCAGGGCATTCGAGAACCTTGCAAAGAACTGCCGTATGTAGCGCTTGTTCTCGTCGGTGATGTTTCGTTCTAGTACGACCACGTCATACATACGATTCGTGGAAGCGTTCTTCAGCATTGAATAGATGGTGGTGGTGAGCATCGGGACGTAATTGTTGTCCGCGGCGAACGCCACCGGCACCACACGTCCACGCTCCTGCCCTACCGGTTCCAGTATTGCGGTCGGCTCTGGATGCAGAGGATGCACGCATTGCAGTCGTTTGATTTTCCAGTTTACGCCGGTGCGCTACTTGTGTGCGATAAAGATGTTCAAAAGCCGTTCGGAGAGATGGCCGACAGCGCGCGTGGTCTGCATGTCCATCTTGCTGAAGTCGGTGGTCATTGCGAATCCGTCAAGCAACGGGAATAGCCACTCGTTGTATTCGAAGAAGATTTCTTTCCTCATGATGAACATATTGCAGAATGCTGCGGTGCGGCCGTTGAGTACGGCATCGGCATCCGTCTTGTAATCGGGATGCCGCTCGCACAGAATGTCGTACATATGGCGTAAGTCATTCAGTCGCAGATGTTCGTCGGCGTCCCAATGCTGCTTAAGGTTTGAAAATCCGCCGATACGACGAACATCGTTCAAAGGTGTGGTGATGATGTCCCATCCGTCCACTGCATGTGCGATCGCCTTGTCGTTGATGCCATATTCGGCAATCGTGCGACTATCAATATATGAGTCAGTGATTTCGCCGTAATCGTTTTCCTTATGTGTGGTATCCGTGAAATCGAAATACCTACGATAGTGGCAGAAATCGTAATAATCGGCATCTTCGTTCTTCCAAGCCCAGTATTGCGCGGTCAGCTCGCAATACCGCGGGTTTCGGCAGAAATGTTTTCTCCTTCATCGTCATGCAAGGTGTTCGGGAAACGGGTCGTGGCGTGAGCGGCGCCTACCTGCACCGGAAGAATGCTCTTCCCCTTGGGAAACGTGGCCTGCTTATGTGCCGACACGAAGATTCGGATGTTCGAATGGTGCTGTTCCGCTGTGAGAACCATGTGAGATATTCCGTCTTACTAAGACAAACGTCCTTTTCTCACTAGAATATATGAGAGTACTGTCGAAGGAGAGCGCATCAATCGCACTGCCACATGATTTTGCGTCCAAACGCTTCGCACTAGTAGGATGGAATGTTTGTGAAAGATTTTTTTAAGAGCCTCAAGAAGAGGTACCACTACGCGATGGTGGTTTTCAAGGAACTGGTGAAGACCGACTTCCATCTGCGCTATCAGGGATCATTCTTGGGCATGGTATGGTCCGTGCTGAAGCCGTTGATGTTGTTCGCCGTGATGTATGTGGTGTTCGTGAAGTTCCTGAAGTTCTCGGATGGCACCCCAACCTTCCCGATTTCATTGCTATGCGGTACCTGTTTGTGGAGCTTCTTCTCCGAATCAACCAGCATGGGTATGCAATCCATCGTTGGACGTGGTGATTTGCTACGCAAAGTACACTTCCCAAATTACATCATCGTGGCGTCCACCACGATGGGTTCTATGATTTCGTTGGGCATCAACCTGTGCGTGGTGCTCCTGTTCGGCTTCTTCGCCCATGCGCACTACACCTGGCGCGTGTTGCTCGTGCCGTTCAACATCATTCAGCTGTATTGCTTAGGATTGGGTGTGGCATTGCTGCTCGCCTCGTTGTTCGTGTACTTCCGTGATGTGGCGCATATATGGGAGGTCGTGTTGCAGGCCATGTTCTATGCCACGCCTATAATTTACCCGATTTCGATGGTGGCCAATAATCCGGAGTTCTCTTGGGCTGGTAAATTGCTCATGCTGAATCCTTCCACACAGGTAATCATGGATATTCGTCACAATCTGCTTTCCCCGGAATACGTGCCAACAGTGTGGACCATGGTTGATAACAGGCTGCTGTGCCTGCTGCCATATGTTTTGTCTGTTTTTATTTTGTGCCTAGGTATTCATGTGTTCCGCAAGTACAGCTCCAAGTTCGCGGAGGTGCTCTGATTATGGCTGAAGTTGCAATGACTGAGAAGACGCAGGAGAAAACCGTGGACGAACGTCCGGTGGTGCTCAAGGTCGACCATGTGGCCAAGATGTTCCGTTTACCCACCGAGCAGGCGACCGGCCTGAAGATGGCATTCCTGAATTGGACGAAGGGCATCAAAGGCTATGCCGAACAACATGTGCTACGCGATATCAATTTCGAGGTGCAGCAGGGCGATTTTTTCGGCATTGTTGGGCGTAACGGATCCGGAAAGTCCACACTGTTGAAGATTATTTCTCAGATTTACACTCCGGAGCAGGGTTCCGTCACCGTCAAGGGCAAGCTGGTCCCGTTCATTGAACTTGGCGTGGGATTCAACCCTGAGCTGACCGGCCGTGAAAATGTGTACCTGAATGGCGCGTTGCTCGGCTTCACCCGCACGGAAATCGATGCCATGTACGATGACATCGTGGAGTTCGCCGAGCTCGAAGATTTTATGGATCAGAAGCTCAAGAACTATTCTTCCGGCATGCAAGTGCGTCTCGCCTTCTCTGTGGCCATCAAGGCGCAGGGCGATATTCTGGTGCTTGACGAGGTGCTTGCTGTCGGCGACGAGGCGTTCCAACGCAAGTGTGATAACTTCTTTGCGGAGATCAAGAAAGATCCTACCAAGACTGTTATTCTCGTTACTCACTCCATGGATGCGGTGAAGAAGTACTGCAATAAGGCCATCCTCATCAAGGACGGAGAAATTGTGGCGAGTGGAGACAAGAATAATGTCGCGGATCGGTACACTTTGGAGAATTTAAAGGCGGAGAATAAAGAACCAAAAACAGAAGAGCAAAGTGCCAAAAAGAACAACGAACCATGGATTAAAGTTCTTCCCGTATCGGAACCGGTATGCGGGAAAGATGACATCTTCGAATTCGATATTGAATATTCTTTCAATGATGATGTTGATTTCTACTTTACAATGACTTTGCTGGACACGAAGAGAGGCGGTCTTACCTTCGATCCAGGACCTAAGCTGTATCGCTTCCATAATCCAGGCCATCATAAAGTCCGTTTCGCATTGCCTGTTAACATTTTCAATAATGGTGATTTTCAAATTGTGGCTTCACTTCGCATTGATGACCCCGCTGATCCGAAGAAGCCCAAAGCCATTGCATTCGCCAATGGAGAAGACTCTTGCACTTTCGCAATACGTGATACAAGAAATGGTGATTACGCCTTGCTTAATAATGATATTCTATCAATCAAATGCGAAGGCATAGTTAATTAGTTTTTTTGGCGTTGTTCTGAATGTTGTAAAGACTGGAATGACGCCAATAAAGCCATTTATAGATATCTTATTTATTGCTGCCCTGATGAAGACCGGAGAAAGAAATGACGAGTGAACAGTTGACAGAATCACAAGCACCCCCTTTTTTCTCTATCGTCATTCCTTCATATAATAATGCAGGTTACCTTCGGAAATGTATTCTCTCCTTGCAGAAACAAAACTTTTCGGAATGGGAAGCGGTCATTGTTATCGACGCTAGTCCCGATAATGCCTTTTATGTTGCCAGTGAGCTTTCTGAAGTGGATAAGAGAATTAAGGTTATCAATAAGGAAAAGAATGAAGGGACGCATCTTGCAAGAAAAAGTGGAGTAGCGCGCGCTCGTGGGCAATACACTCTATTCTTGGATGCTGATGATGAACTTACGGATAATGCACTCTCTTCGCTAGCCGATCTTGCTTCGTTATATTCCTTTGATATTCTTCACTTCGGAACCGAGCTCTTTGGCGAAGAGATGCCCGCTTCAACTTGCTCTGATATTCTTCAATTAAGTAACCGTGATCTGCCCACGTTGCATAAATCCGAGATTGCTTTTTCTTCTTTCACGTCCCGCGAGAATCATCGTCAGGATTGGCGTATTCTACAACGTTTGTACCGGACTGATTTACTTAAAAGAGCTTTTAGTCTCATGACAGGCTCCCGTCTTGGAAGGGGGCAAGATAGTTATGAATGGCTGGTTATTGCCAGTCTTGCCAATACCGAGATTTTCCATAATGAGATGATTGGCTATCGATATTATTTAGGAAGAGGCATTACTACTTTCAAACCAATGTCAAAGCAACAGTTTGCTGCATTGTCCACGAATTATGCAAATTTAATACGTGTTGCTTTTGATTATGCAAGTAAGTTTTCGACATTCGACCTTATGCCATGCGTGCATGAATTACATCGTAGACTTCTTGAAATGCTGTTCGGTGATTGGTATGTACGTTTGTCCGATAAAGATAAATTGACAACGCTTACCGACTTGCGAGACTCTTTCACAAGAGAAGATATTGCAACGGAACTAATGCGTCTCACGCGAGATGATGCATATTCCCATTGGGATGCCGGCGATGTTTTTGACGTCAATGCGCGTTATGTTCAATGGAAGCAGATCGCTGAAGAACTGATGGGGGCGAGTTCTAACAAACAGTATGAGTTGTACCGTAGCCAGGTACTTAGACATTTCTTGGATTTGCAAACACGAAATTCTATGGCGAACCGAACTATACGACCCTCCTCCCGGAATCTTTTGTCCATCTTCCACCCTTTCATGCCTCTTTTCAGGTCAATCAAAAGAAAGAACAAATGACGATGATTGATAACATGCCATTTTTTAGTATCGTAATCCCCTGCTACAACAGTGAAGAGTATTTATCGGAATGCTTAGAGAGCATCATCGCCCAGGATTTTGATCAGTGGGAGGCCATCGTCATCAATGATGCAAGTACCGACGGCTCTCTTGCCGTGGCTTCTCGTTTTTCCGCTCAGGATGGAAGAATTCGAGTTCTGGATAAGACCATGAATGAGGGATTGCACCTTGCCAGGAAAAGCGGAACGGCTCTCAGTCGTGGGGAATACATCCTTTTTCTTGATTCAGATGATGCTTTTGAAAAAACAACTTTGCATAAAATCTATTCTGAGATTGAGCAATCGAATCCAGATATTCTACGATTTGGGCTGATATGTAAAGAACAAAACGGTATGGACGATCATGCCGCTCGTGAATTTGAAACATGGGCGAATGCAGATTCACCTGAATCTAGCCAAGAAGAACTTCTGACCAGTACGTTCACTTCAAAGAGTGAATACGGAAGAGATTGGCATGTAACGCATAAAGCTTTTCGAGGTGATATATGCCGCAAAGCTTTTTCGAGTATGACGACATCACGTCTCGAACGTGCTGAAGATAGTTATGAATTCTTAGTACTCGCTAGTATGTCTGAACATGAATCTTCCAATACGCGCATTCGGGGTTATATCTATAACATTGGAAGAGGCGTTACTTCCAACAGAACAATCTCTCCCGAACGTTTTCTTTCCGATGCAGATCAGATGAAGGCCTGTTGGATTGAAGCACAACATTTTGCCGATTCTATGGGAACGTTGCTAGTACGCGAATCAGCATCTTGTTTGAAGACAAAACTCATCTTTTCACTAATGAATGAGTGGAAAGACCGTGTAGATGACGATTATAAGTTGGAAACAGCAGAATCAGTTTCATCGATCATTGGAATCGATGAAACTGCTACCGAGCTCATGAGGTTTGCTCGCGATGACGCCTACGCTATGCTCGGCCGCTTTGTGCCATCGTCTCCTTCTTTCTTGGACTGGGCCAATTTGGCGGAAGAATTAATGCAAGATATCCAGACTCCATCAGCATCTTATATTCAGATGAAAAATGCTGCATTGAATCATATTCGTGAATTCACTGAGTCTCAACGTATCCATGCTAATCAAGAGAAACAAGACGTTAAAATCTTGGTTTCTGCGCATAAGAATACAAATGTATTCCACAGTACTGTATTGCAGCCGATTCATGTCGGAGCAAAAAACAGTTCGATTCGTTTTCCGTATTTCTGGCGCGACGATGACGGTGAAAACATATCTGAAAAAAATGCTCGTTATTGTGAATTGACTGCACAGTATTGGGCCTGGAAGAATATTGACGCTGAATACTACGGCTTCTGTCATTATCGTCGTTATTTTGACTTCTCGAATGTCGAGCATGAGGAGAACATGTTCGGTGAGGTTATCGACAATTATATCGATGAGGAATCCGCAAAAGAATATGCTCTAATTGATGAGAGCATCATCAATACTGTAAAACAGTTTGATGTCATTACTACGCCTTTCAGTGATCTTAAGAAAATCATCAATAAACATGGCACTCCGCAGGCGTTATGGGAGGCGGCTCCACTACTGCACGATGATGATTTGGAACGTTGCTACCGGATCTTGTGTAAGATGCATCCGGATTATCAGGAGGATGCCGATGCGTTCTTGGACGGTCATCAGGCTTGCTTCTGCAACATGTTCATTATGAAGAAGGCAATCTTCTTCGACTACTGCGAATGGTTGTTCCCGATTCTTGAGGAGTTCGACAAGAGCACCGACTACAGCACGTACAGTAAGGAAGCATTGCGCACGCCAGGGCATCTTTCTGAACGTTTGCTGAATATTTATCTGATGCATCATAGGCGCATCGGTTCCAACTGGAAATTCAAGGAACTACAATGCGTTCATTTCACGAACCCGGAGCCGGCTCCGCAGCTTGAACTTCCGAATTCGCATGGGAAACCGGTTATACCGGTGGTGTTCGCTGCTGATAACAACTATGTGCCACAATTGACTACTACTATCTATTCCGCCATCAAGAACGCGAATTCAGACCGTTTCTACGATGTAATTGTTTTGCAGCAGGATATCGCAGGGGACAAGCAAGAGCGTATGTGGCGCTTCTTCGAGCAGTTTCCGAACATGAGTCTGCGGTTCCTGAATGTGAAACGTGAGCTGTCTGGCTACGATTTGTCCACAAACAATGCGCATATCAGTATCGAAACGTACTACCGTTTCCTCATTCAGCAACTCCTGCCGAATTACGACAAGGTGCTCTATCTCGATTCCGACATCATTATTGTTGGTGATATTGCGAAGTTGTATGACATCGATCTTCAGGACAACCTGTTGGGGGCTGTCCGCGACATCGACTTCCTTGGCAACCTAAACGTGAAGCACGGCAAGCGTATGTCATATGCGAGGGATGTGCTGAAAATGAAGAATCCATACGACTACTTCCAAGCTGGAGTGCTGGTCCTCAACACGAAGGGGATGCGCAATCGCTACTCTATCGGGCAATGGCTCACTTACGCATCGAACCCAAATTACATTTACAATGATCAGGATGTGTTGAACGCATATTGCGAGGGCAAAGTGCTATACCTTCCGTGGGAGTGGAATGTGGTGCACGATTGTGGTGGACGCGTTGGCAACCTGTTTACGCAGGCACCCAATGATGTTTATGACGCCTACGTAAAATCGCGCAGCAATCCGCAGATTATCCATTACGCCGGTTATCAGAAACCTTGGGTGGATCCGGATTGCGATTACGCTTCGATGTATTGGGACTATGCCCGTGAGACACCATTCTACGAACGTTTAATTAAGCGTGTGATACTGGCAAACGAGCCACAGATTCCAGAAGACGTTTTCTTGCCGAAGCATGAGCGTGCAGTTGGTGAAGACAATCCGATTCGTAAGTTTGTTGATCCATTGATGCCTATTGGTTCCAGACGTCGCGACGCATTGAAAGCCGTCGCGCGTGTAATCCGCGGTAGGCGTTGACGCTGGCGGGAAGGTTATCGCTGTGAACAAAGGCTTAAAAGGTCGAGTAGTGAGAACGTCGGAAGGAGGTCTGGAAGGTCAGGTCGGTCCTCGTGTTGCGCTGCACGTGCACCAGGCAGCGTCGGATCCGAGTGGACGGCCATATCTCGCGGCATGCGCTCTCCGCGCCGCGAAGCCCGTTCGTGATCAGTACGTCGGGCGCGGGGATGCGTGAGAACAGCGCCATGTACGCGGCCTTCGACTCGTTCGGGCACCGTTGCATCCCAGCGTCTCGCCGCTTTCGCCGTCGATAGCTATGACCAGACACCAGCCGTGGTTCGTGTACGTGCCGTCCGCCATCACCGTGTGGTGTTTCACCCTGCACGGCGGGATGGCGGGCCGGATGTTCCGGCGCCACGCGGTGCGCTTGCGCAGGGCCCTCGAATCGTCGTTCGCGCCGCACGCGGACCGGGAGGCGCGTCGAGCTGCCTGCCGCGTTCCGCGTCCCGTTGGCGCATGACCCCGGTCGGCGAACACGTGACGCACATCCACCGTTGGGTTCCCGCCCTCGTCCTGCCGTTCCGCTTCATCGCTGCCCCGCACACGGGGCATCTCTTCGCCTTGCTGGATTTCGTCCTCATGGCATCCAGCCCACCACCGGAACTCCCCTATTTTTCCGCGCGGAAAAATGACACCCCGACACGCCTACTGCCGCAAGACCAAACCCGGAACATAAGCAACACTTTTGTTCCTATAGCCCGCTTTCATAGAGGTGCTTAATCTCTGCGGAACAAATCGCGGGTGTAGATTTTATAGCTCACATCGGCCAAATCGTTGTTCCAACGGTTAGCCACGATAACATCAGATTGCGCCTTGAATGCTCCAAGGTCATGTGTCACGGGGCTGGAGAAGAAGTCCGGCTTGTTGAGTGTGGGCTCGTACACAATGACATTGATACCCTTGGCTTTGAGTCGCTTCATCACACCTTGAATGGCAGATTGGCGGAAGTTGTCGGAGCCGGATTTCATGGTGAGTCGGTAGATGCCTACGGTGGGATTGCTGATGCCGGATACCCGGTCAAGAATCTCGTCAGCTACGAAATCCTTACGAGTGCGGTTTGCCTCCACAATGGCTTCAATAAGGTTCTGCGGCACTGTGCTGTAGTTGGCAAGCAGCTGCTTAGTGTCCTTGGGCAAGCAGTATCCGCCGTACCCAAAGCTTGGGTTGTTGTATCCTCCCCCGATACGTGGGTCAAGGCATACGCCATCAATAATGTCACGAGTATTCAAACCGCGGGACTCCGCATAGGTGTCGAGCTCGTTAAAGTAGGCCACGCGGAGCGCAAGGTAAGTGTTGGCGAAGAGCTTGATGGCTTCAGCCTCCGTGGTGCCTACTACCAATTCAGGAATGCCGGTAGTGCCATCATCGTTACGGCGGCTAGCCTCTTTTGGATCTGCTCCTTGAGCGAGCATAGAGGCAAAGGTCTTGGCAGCTCCTACAGATGCTTCGTCATCCACTGGTGCCCCAACTACAATACGACTTGGGTGAAGATTATCGTATAGAGCCTCCCCCTCACGCAAAAACTCGGGAGAAAAGATGATGCGGTCATCGTTGAGGTTGTCGCGTAGTTGTTGAGTATATCCCACAGGAATCGTTGATTTAATGACGATCCAAGCATTTGGGGCATGTGTGCGTACTGCGGATACGGCTGCTTCCACACTGGAGGTATCGAAGTAATTGCGTTTCTCGTCGTAATTTGTGGGGGTAGCGATTACGGCATAATCAGCGTCTGTATATGCTTGTGCAGGATCCAATGTGGCTTGGAAGTTCAGTGGGCGTTCGCCAGAAGTATTGCGGTCGAGGAATCGTGTAATTTCCGTATCCACAATAGGGCTTTTACCTGAGTTCAGCAGTTCGACCTTTTCTGGAACGATATCCAGTGCATGCACCTCATGATGCTGGCTAAGCAGCAGTGCAACGGATAATCCCACATAACCGGTTCCGGCGACCGCAATCTTCATCGATAACTCCTTATGGGCTGTAATCAAATACACATCATCCTAATACGGGTGATGCATGCCTATAGCTTTGTGTTACTTTTTCCCCTGCAGTTTGCGGGCGATGACCTTCATGAGTTCGCGTTGCTTTGATCCCGTGGGTGCAAGAGTGTCCACATACTTACGAATAGGACTATCCTCAGCGATGGCGCGTTCATGATGTACGGGAGGCTTAGGCTTTTCTACGCCGGCCAGCATAGCCGTCATTTGTAGCGCGAACGGTGTCTCCTGTGCGTAATGCCAGTACAGGGGGCCGAAATCACACCATGGATTCTTCCAAGGCTTGTCGAAGCCGGCATAATGCACAACCTTGGGATTCTTGCGTGATGCCATGTATGCTTGGAATACTTCGGCTGGAGCGTAATCGAATACACCATGCACTCGGCCGGCACAATCATGCATTACATTCCAGTTGAACGGCAGACGTATAGTCTCACCCTCGCATTCCATATTGAGAATGTCTTGGTCGTTATAGATGAATCCAGGGCGGGAAGCGATTTCCAGCCATTCGTCAACAGAATGTAGATCGCGCATACGTTCCAAGTTCATAACCAGTACGCCTGCTTGGAAATAGGTGTAGGGATTCTTCATATGAAGCTGGTTGGTTGCGTATTCCATACGCTTGCCGTCCTTCATATTGAGATTGCCGAGGAAATCGGCATCGAGCACGGCTCCGATGGCGGCATTGCCCATCTCGGTGTCATAGAGTTCCGCGACATCGCCATTAACCACTAGATCAGAATCCAAATACAGAATCTTTGAGTAGAAGGGTAGCGCTTGCTGAATGACGAAGCGATAGTAAGTTTCCTGAGTGATGTGTGCTGTTGTGCTCTCATCGGTAGTCAGGTCATAGCCGGCGATGATGCGGCTGACATCGTAAAAACGGATGGTGGCATTCGTGAATTGCTCGAAGAAGGTGAGCATAGTCTGCTTGTTCTCGGCAGTAATGTCGCGTTCGAGCACGATCACATCGTAGCGGCGCTCTGTATTTGCGTTACTGAGCACCGAGTAGATAGTGGTAGTCAACATCGGCACGTAGGCATCATCGGCGGCGAATACCACAGGAACAGTGAATCGAGGGTTATCGTCCAGAGGCTCCAGAGCTTCTATTGGAGCGGGATCAGTGAAGTGTACGCACTGCAGTTGTTTGATTTTCCAGTTTGCACCAACACGTTGTTTGTGAGCGAGGAAAATATTCAATAAACGCTCTGAGAGATGTCCAGGTGTGCGTAGCGTTTGTACGTCTACAGTAGAGTGTTCCCAGCCTTCGGTGAATTCGTCTAATAGGGGGAAAAGCCATTCGCAGTACTCATTGAAGATGGACTTACGCATGATGAACATGTTGCAAAACGCGGCTTCGCGACCGTTCAATACGGTATCAGCGTCTTCTTTGTAATCAGGGTGACGCTTGATGAGTATGTCGTACATGTGACGCAGATCTTTCATGCGGAGATGCCTATCGGCATCCCAATGCTCTTTGAGATTGCGGAAACCGCCGATACGACGCACGTCATTGCGGGGAGAGGTGATAACGTCCCAGCCATCCACCGCTAGAGCGATTGAAGTGTCGTCAAACCCATACTCCGCGATGGAATGGGCATCGATGAACGAGTCCATGATCTCGCCATAGTCGTTTTCCCGATGAGGAGTGTTGGTGAAATCGAAGTATCGGCGATAGTGGCAAAAACCATAATAATCGGCATCGGCGTTCTTCCAAGCCCAGTATTGAGCCGTCAGCTCACAGTACATAGGGTTCTTGGAGGAGATGTTTTCGCCATCATTATCGTGCAGGGTTTCTTTAAACATTGTGGGTGCGTTCTGGGCGCCCACCTGAATTGGTAAGATGCTGGCACCATCAGGGAATGCCGCTGGTTTGTGAGCTGAAACGAAAATCTTAATACGCGGTGGCTGTTGCTGAGCGGTCACGATGTTCTTACCTGCTGCCTGCTGTTTAGCGTGATGCGGGTTCGGCGATGGATTGCTAAGTCCTAGTAGCCCGCGGTCACAATCTATTATATGGACATACTCAGTATAGCGTATGTGGCTGTTGCGCTACCGACTAGTGAATGTCACAATAGAAGAGATAATATGAATAGATGGATTGTGTATTATGTCTTTATTTATAGTTCTCATATTGATTCGTAATCATCTATCGTTGTATGTAAATAGTAAAATAGCTTATCCCATTTTTGCTCGAAGATGACAGTTTGTTTTCTCCGCAGTGACATGTGTGTATCCGTACCTGTTGAGAAGTTGTTTTATTTTCTGTATATTGTCATTGATAGAATTTCCGACAACTATACTAACTATAGGTAGAAGTGATTCGTTATGTCGTTCATGTTTAGTATTATCGTCAGTAGCATATGATGATATGACCTCAATATATGGAGTATTTCCGTAAGCGCCATTTCTGTAGAGAATTCCATCTTTTTCATTGAGAAACACACATCTCACCTCCTCTTCGTGACTGAAATCAGGACTTTTAAGGAATGCGATTGCGCATAGAATGGTTTGTGAGACAGTGTGAAGTTTCTTTCTATAGATAACCGGATTCTCCTCCCTGTTGTGCATCTCGTCAATCAAACCGAATATTTCACTGATGAAAATACGTTGTTGATTGATGTCGTATATTACCTTCCTCCATTCTCCTTTAAAGAAATCGTTAGCTTTATGCGTTGCAGGATGTTGTCGTGGAGTTAAAGCAGCATAGGCGGAAAACCCGATGGAGACAGGATCTATTACATCAGCATAGGAAGACCATAACTTTGTGCTATCGCGTTCTAGGCAAGCACTGATAGAAAAACAATGTGTAATATCGATTTTGTCAACTGTTCGTATAGCATCCCGAACCAATTCTTTTGTTTTCGGTGAAATAAAACGTGATTCGTATAGCTTCGTTGCTTCGCTGTGAAACAATTCTATACCATAGCTGAATTCTTGAGTATCATTTTGAGAGTTCAATGAGCTGGCCCATATGCTATTAGTTTTGAGTATACTCTCCAGTACATCGAGTGTTGTGTAATGCCAAATTATAGGTATTTGCCCTGGTTCGAGAGCTGAAGGGCGTTTTGCGGCGGGTATGCGGACTGATTTTCTATGTATTGTTCCATCAATAGTGTCATATATGATTTTTGGTCGTTGCGTGATATATGTTCCTGTACATTTCTCATCCATTATCGGAAGCTCGGTGAACTGGGTTATTTGTTGGTTATCTGTCATATAGTCAATAATAATGGATTAATTGTGATTGAAGTACTCTCATTAATCACTTCACTGCAAAGAAGTTGGTATCGTTCAGATACCCCTTACCGGCAGTTATGTCGTATTGGATAAGTTCGTAGTCGTGCAGGGTTTTCTTGGCTTGCTTGGACAGTGCCTTGCGTTTGACCGCGTTACCGTTTTCGTCCAGATATGTTGTGGACGTGTCGGTGTCGAAGCCGCCCGCGCCGATCACCAGTCGTTCCAATGCGGGGATATCGGTTCGTGTCTGAGTAAGGAATGCGAGATATGGGGACACCTTGGCGTTCATGTGTTCGGCTGCCATCTCCATGAAGTAATTCGGAGACGTGTATGCAGTGTTGCTAGCATCGAGTTTTACGCCAGCTGAGGCTGATGCCTGGTTCGACCAGATGAAGTAATCGGTTTGATGCAATGCCAATGTATTGTTTTTATCTGCTGCGGCAGTCTGATAGGAGCCGGGCAGATGGTCACCGTAGAAAATCACGGTTATGGGTTTGTCCATGGCATTCAGCTGGTTCAGGAAGTCGATTGTTGCCTGATCGGTGATGCTCACGCCCTTTGCATAGGTATTGATTTGTCCACGTTCGTAATCATTCAGGTTTTCGGTGACGTTCGCCTGTTCGAACTGGTTGTTGAAGTACCAGTTGTCATAGGGCATGTGATTCTGCATGGTGACGAGCTGCAGGAACTGAGGGTGTTCCTCTTTGTTCAGTTGGTCGATGATGTTCTGGTATGAGGCTGCATCATTGACATACGGAGAATTGTCGGTTCTGTCTTGGTGCGTGATCGCTGGTTTGCTGTCCAGCGTGTAGAACTTGTTGAACCCGAACTTCTTGTAGTTCAAGTCACGCAGATACATGTTCTTGTAATACGAGTGGAATGCCACGGAACCGGATTTGCCGTATTCGGCATTCCAGATTTGATTCCACGCGAATGGGTTCTTTTGATGCGGGACGAGCTCCTGGTACATGGATTGCATCGAGTCGTCAAACAGGGCAAGATCCAATCCGGTGAGCGACTGGTACTCGATGTTCGCGGTGCCTCCGCCAAAACCCGGGGAGAGCATCAGACCGGAGGTGGTTGTTTCTTTCAGGGCGCGGATGTTGGGCATTGGGTCTTCGGCCAAGGCGATGCCGGGCACGCGTGTTGGGTCGGAGAAGCTCTCCGAAAGAATCATGATGACGGTGTTATCGGTGAGGTTATTAGCACGCGTTCCATTAATCTGGTTTGCCTCGGAGCTGTATTTCTTGGCCAGCTCTTCCATCGTTTCCTGGCTGTACCCCTCGGGCTTATCCATGATTTTCGGATGCGTAAGGCGCAGGAAATTGATGATGGGACCGTTGTTTGCCGCGTCGCCCTCGGCGTTCCATAGCTGTGGCGCATCGCCCCAAGACTTCGCCCACTCATATCCCCAAGCTCCTGGAACACTGAGCGTCCATGTGAACGAGCACAGCAGCGTGATGCTCATTGCCGCTGCGATAATGCGGGTGACATTGCCAATAATCGTTTTCACATTGCGGAACGGACGCCACCAGTGGAATGGGATGACACAACGGCGGCCGTCAACGAATTGCAGTATCAGGCAGATAACCGTCAGCCAGATCAGCATAGTGATGGTGCCGTCTACCAATGCCTGACTGCTTTTGGGAATGAACGAAGTGATTTCCCCTCCCCGTTACCACTGGACAGAAAGGGCGAGTTCTAGTGAACGTCGCAACACCTGAACGACCGATGGGGAGAATCAGGTGTTGCGACGTTCACTAGAACCCGCCCAAATTCACTGAGCGTTCACGGGAAGGGTGGTTGGGGTGTGCGGGACGGCGGTGGCGCATTGCGTTCGCGGCTGGGGGAAACGGCAGTAAGTACGCGGGAGTCTCGTTCGGCCGCGTACATACTGCCGGTATCAGATGGCGTGCATCGGAGGATGCGCATCGGAGAGACTGCAACCTAGCCCGGGTAGGGACTCCATTGAGCGCACCATGGGAATTGTCGGCGTGCTCAGGGCTTCGTTTTCTTTGCTGTGAAAAAACGTTGAGCAACCTATCAGTGCCCTTGTTTGCGGTACTTCTCCTCAGTCCCGGCTTTATCCGGCATCCACCATCTTTCGTGCGCGCGGTACCAGTCGATGGTCGCGGCCAGACCTTCCTCGAAGTCGGTGTACTTTGGTGCCCAACCGAGCTCGGTCTGAAGTTTAGTGGCGTCGATGGCATAGCGCTTATCGCCACCGGGGCGGTCGTTCACATGGTCGAAGTCGTTGGCGTCGCGGCCCATGAGCTTCAGAATCATGCGCAACACATCAATGTTGTTGTATTCGCCATTGGCGCCCACGAGGTAGGTTTCCCCGATGCAGCCTTGGGTGAGAATCGTCCAGATGGCACTGCAGTGATCTTCCACGCTGATCCAGTCGCGCACAGCCAGACCTTGCCCGTAGAGTTTCGGGCGAATGCCGGCAAGAATGTTCGTGATCTGGCGGGGGATGAACTTCTCCACATGCTGGTAGGGGCCGTAGTTATTGCTGCAATTGCTGATGGTGGTTTTGAGTCCGTGCGTGCGGTGCCAGGCGCGCACCAAGTGGTCGCTGGCGGCCTTGGACGCCGAATACGGGCTGGATGGTTTGTAAGGGCTGAGCTCGGTGAATTTGCGCGGTTCGTCCAGAGCCAGATCGCCATACACTTCGTCGGTGCTGATGTGGTGGAATCGAATATCGTGGCGGCGGGCGGCCTCGAGCAACACGTACGTGCCGGTCACGTTCGTATTGAGGAATGGGGAGGCGTCGAGAATCGAATTATCGTTATGCGATTCGGCGGCGAAGTGCACAATGGCGTCAATCGGGGGTACTGCGGCTGCTGAGCGTTGGTTCAGCCCGGAAAGCAGGGATTCCACAAGCTCGGCATCGCAAATATTGCCATGCACAAAGGTCAGGTTCGCGGCCGGCACACCATCGAGATTCTCGCGCTTGCCGGCATACGTGAGCGCATCCAGAACAGTCATGTGGACCTGCGGATGGTTGCGCGCCACCCAGTGCACGAAGTTTGCGCCAATGAACCCTGCGCCACCGGTTACCAGAATGTGCTGCGGCATAAACGATGGTCCGTTGGCTGGGTTGTTGGCTGCTTCGTTGGCTGAATCGGAGGCCTGTGCGGAATTGCTCATAGCCACTCATCGTAACCTGAGGCTTGCATGAGTGCGGTAGCAGAATATATTTGTATTTGATGGCTGCACGGTAATTCTTTACCTCTTTTAGCCGTAGGCGTATTCCTGTAAATACCGCGCAAATGTCCTCGGCGCGCTTTACACTTACAAGTGTAACTTTCAGTTGTAAGTGTAAAGCGCGCCGAGCCTGACTGGTTTGTCTTCACGCTTATTGAGTGCAAAGAGAGAAAGGAGTGTACTTATGGAAGTTTTGTCTCGTGATCGTGAGCTTACTATTCTGGTGGACTCCGAGAGTCAGCGTGATATCGAACAAACTGTAGACGATATAAAAGATATCCGTGCAAATATCGCGTTGAATGTTGATGGACGCAATGTAGATTTACCTAAAGATGTTTCTGTCATTGTGACGACCGTGTTGGAGAGTCTGAGCAAGGGCTCTCGTGTGGTCATTTCAACCACACCAAAGGAATTGCGGACCACAGCTGCGGCGGAAATGCTTGGAATTTCTCGACCCACTTTGTTGAAATTGGTTCGTGAAGGGGAGCTGCCCTCTCATAAGGTGGGCGCTCATCATCGTTTCCTGCTCAACGATGTTCTTGAATACAGAGACAAGCAACAGGAAATTAAGAGGGAGCATTTCCTTGCCGTGCGTGGTTCTCTGGACGAGTTGGAAGATTAAGTCTGAGTGGTATATTCGTGGCTGAACAAGTCAGCAACGAAGGGATGTCGGGATGGAACGCGTTTTTGTGGATGCGAACATTCTGTATTCTCGCACTATTCGAGATTGGCTTTTCGCTCTGTCGACCAGCAAGATTCAGATGTTCGATCTCTTCTCCAGTGAAGACGTATTCGCTGAAGTCGTTTATCACTATCGGCGAAGCAATCCGAAACGTTCCGGCGATGAGGTAAACGGTCTCGTTAATCAAATACGTGAACTGGTTCATGTCGTGGATCACTATGATTGTGAGCGGGCACAAGCTGATTACATGGGCGCGGATCCAAACGACTTGCATCTTCATGCTGCCGCAGTAGATAATGATTGTTCGGTGTTGCTGACGAATGATCGAAAGCTGTATGCATCGCTTGACGAGAGCCAGTTAGATGGCCTTCCTTACTCCGTATGTACTGCCGATGATTTTTTCTGTGATTTGGCTGAGTCGTCGGCAGTACTGTTGGACCAAGCTGTTACTTGTGAGTTGCAGTATTGGTCTAAAAAATGTCCCGACGGAGTTCCCGATTTTGCCGACCGATTGACCCGTGCAGAATGCCCACGTTTCGCTTATTTGGTTAAACGTGCGTTGATGCGAAAAAGTGGGTTAAGCCCTGTTGATATTTCGAAGCAATTCCCTCTGGGAGAGGAATATTCATCAACCATGAGAGAATATGACATTGATGCATTGGCATCGATATCTGATGATTTTTACCCCGGTGTCTAATTGCTCGTCTAGCAACTGCACGAGATGGTAATGTGCCTGTGCGCCAATGATGTGCCTAGACTAGGCGTATGGGCAAGAGGCAATCGCTACGGGCAACGATGATCACGAACTTCGATTCCACTGAGCAGAGCCAAGAGTGGAATGACCTTGTGAAGCAGTACCCTGCGTATCCATCGATTCGTAATCTGTGGTGCAGGACCGATACGTATCGCCCCTGCGAGCGGTTGCTCAACGACTACACAGACATCGCAACGCATTTTGCGGGTATTGTGCGCACCGCATATATGTATTGCCCCAAAATCATGCTGACCGAAGCGCAGTTGCTGGATGGTCTGTTCTTCTTGGCTCTCGGCCCCACGGCGGTCAATGGCGTGCTGGGAAAGTCGTATAAGGATGGTCCGGCGATCATCGTCTCCGGCCGGCATCCGACTCTGGAGGACTGCTTGGTGGCGTTCACCACTAAGAGCATCGAAGACGTGAAAGAAGACGCGCAAAAGGCAGCGGAACAGGAAAACGAAACCATTCTTCCCGAGGACCTTGTGTGTGCGGGAACTGAGGAACAACTGACCGTTCGGCCGCTGGAATACTGTGTGTTCGGCACCACGGTCACGTGGAATCAAGCGCTGGGGCTAAATAGTCGGTTCTATACCGAGTTCACCAATCGGCTGAAACATGCTCACGAAACAGGAGAGCTGAAGTCAACCATCATCGCGGAGATGTATGCACAGTTGCTGTACGGTGCTGAAGCTGACGGTGATGCGAGTGACTGGTATGGCGCGGCTATTGAGGATCGGTGCCGGTTCCTCGGGCAACGTTGGCAGGAATGGATCGACGCGGAAAAACAGGGTCTGGTGCTTTACGAGAACCAGAATGATGCTTCGGTCAAAGAACTGACGAAAAGTAAGGGTTTCGTCCCATATTTTGAAGCCAATGCGCGCGATTGTGCGGAGGTATTGCGCAAACAGTTCCATTTGCGGGACTTGGCGGGCGCGGCGAATACGGGGTCGAGCGGCGGCAATGATACGACGGTGACGTTTGCACAGACATTGCAGGCGATTGCGAAGATGCCGAAGCGTACTGATGCGCGTATGTGCATTGATAGGGCGGTTGAACTGCCGGAAGGCAAGCCAGCGCTGCGAGAAACCGAGACGGATGAAGAGACGGTTGATGAGTCGGTTGATGGGTCGACTGGCAAATGGTTCGGTAAGTCGGTCGGCAAAGTAGGCAAAGTCGAGAAGCCTGAAATGTCTCGTCAGTTGTTGCGAGACTGGTATCAATTCGTGTACCAGAAAACCATGGCGCAGCATCTTGGCGCGTATTTGGTAGCGGTGAGCGCGCCGAATAACTCGTTTGCACGGCTGGCTGGAGACAGGTCGAGCAGGTCGTCGCTGGTACTTAACGGTAGTATTACCAAGCAGTTGGGCAAGATGCCGTTCGTGCTGTTTGCGACGTTCTGCTATCAAAGCCAGCCGGTTATTGAGGCATGGCGCAAGTGCAATGCCGATACGAGCAAGCGAATTCAGAAGATTAATACGCGCAATGTGGCCTATGCGGTGGAGCAGGCGTGCCAGCAGAAGAGCCTGAAGGGTGACGGCATAGATATGTTATGGAGTGCGTTGGTGGCGGGTGTGTTGGCATTGCTTTCTGCGTTGTCGGACAACGTGTGGTTCAACGGTAAATCGCCGATATGGCTCGTGGTGATGGTGGCGTGGTTCATCGGCATTGTGCCGAATCTTATCGATATCGCGAAATGGCTGCTGGGTGTGAGGTCGAGTTTTAAGACCGTGGTGTATTTGGAGTAGCGCGGGCTGTGGGTGCGGTAGCAGCGCTTGGGGATAATAGTAATGATCAATGGCGAAAGTGGTAGGTGGCCGAAATGGTAGTTAATGCGTTACCGGTGGGGCGCGATGGCGGGGCATCGAGCGGTGTTATATCCAATGGCGCGGTGGCTGACGAAGTGATTCGCGATGACGCAGTACATGACGGCGAGCCGCCGCTAAAGGTTCTGGGTAAGAAGGTCATGTACCAAGAGCAGGGCGGTGCCGATTTTGCGGTTACCCAAGTGGCACTGGAAGACGTTGCGACAGGGAATCATTTCGCCGTGCATTATGCTTCGGTCAAGGGTGCTCGTCCTGGGGCAGTATGCGTCGCGGAGCGTGATGGGCGCGTGCTGCTGGCTCGCCACTGGCGGGTCTCCACGGAATCATGGGAATGGGAATTTCCGCGAGGCATGGGAGAGCCGGGAGAGACACCCGAGCAAACCGCGTTGCGTGAATTCCATGAGGAAACCGGGCTCCATGCGGATGCCGATTCCGCGGCGGTGTTGCAACGTATGCATGCGGACACGGGTGTGATGAAAGATTCGATTGCCGTGGTCGGTCTGAACGTTTCCGAAGTGACGCCGGATGCGGGACGTGACTGGGAACTGTCGCACCTCACATGGTGCTCCGTACAGACTATGGACCAGATGATTGCCGCTGGCAGCATCGCAGACGGCATCACCCTCGCCGCCTACACAATTTGGCGCTTGCGCGGGCGTGCTTGATCTTTGCTCCGCGAATGTTCCTAGGAAACAGATATAGATATGCTGTGCAGGCGTTCATTGCTCTTTGGTCGATTTGCAGTTGGGTGAGTAAGATAATCTCTCGGAAATCGAACATAATAACTGATAGATTGACACTGAAAGGTTATTGCGCATGGTGAGTTCTACTGAATACCCCGACCTGGTAATTGTCGGTGCGGGCCTGTTTGGTCTGACGGTCGCGCAGCAGGCGGTGGAGCATACGGGTGCCCGCGTGCACATCATCGACATCCGCGATCACATCGGTGGCAACGCCTACTCGTATATGGACGAGGAGACCGGCGCGGAGATCCACAAGTACGGCGCGCACTTGTTCCACACCTCCAACAAGCGCGTCTGGGACTACGTGAACCGTTTCACGAGCTTCACGAACTACGTGCACCGCGTGTATGCCACCCATGACGGCGAGGTCTACCCGCTGCCCATCAACCTCGGCACCATCAACCAGTTCTTCCACGCGCACTACACGCCGTCCGAGGCGCAGAAGCTCATCGCAGAGCAGGCGGGCGAGCTGGCCGGCACCGATCCGGCCAACCTGAACGACAAGGGCATTCAGCTCATCGGCCGCCCCCTGTATGAGGCGTTCATCAAGAACTACACCGGCAAGCAGTGGCAGACCGACCCGTCCGAGCTGCCGGCCGCCATCATCAAGCGCCTGCCCGTGCGCTTCAACTACGACAACCGCTACTTCAAGGACACGTGGGAGGGCCTGCCCGCCGATGGCTACACCGCGTGGATGGAGAAGATGATCGACGACCCGCGCATCACTGTGGAGCTTGGAGTCGACTTCTTCGACGAGTCCCAGCCGTACAACAAGAAGGTGCTGCAGGCGGCTGGCGTGCCCGTCGTGTACACGGGCCCGGTGGACCGTTACTTCGACTACGAGCTGGGCGACCTCAAGTGGCGCACGGTCGACTTCAAGGAGGTCCGCTACGACGAGGGCGACCACTTCGGCTGCCCGGTGATGAACTTCTCCGACGCGGACGTACCCTACACCCGTGCCATCGAATTCAAGAACTTCAACCCGGAACGCCACGATGCCCAGAACCCGAACAAGACCGTGGTGTGGGAGGAATACAGCCGTTTCGCCGAACGCGGCGACGAGCCGTACTACCCGGTCAACACGGATGCGGACAAGGCACTGTACGCCCAGTACGAGGCCAAGGCCAAGGCCGAGCCGAACACCGTGTTCGGCGGTCGTCTGGGCACGTACAAGTACTACGACATGCACAACGTGATCGACACCGCCCTGACCGCCTACGAGGAGCAGGTCGCACCGCTGCTGAAGAAGTAGATCGTCGTTTCGCCAGAGGATTAACGATTGAGCCTGAAACCGACTGAATATTGCTGAGGCAATAGCCGGTTTCAGGCTTTTGTGTTTTTGGAAGCCAAATTTCCTGGGGTACTTAAGGCTCGCCACGAGGAGTACAGTTGTCTGTAACGCACAATGTGGCGCGTAAGACGAGGGGCGCATCTCGCAAGTGGGGTGCGATGCAGTTGAAGGAGTGCATGTCATGACTGATCCGAATGTCAATCCGAACGGCCAGGTGCCGTGGCAGCAAGCTGACGCCAATCCGACTGAGCCGTTAAATGCGATGACGGCGGAAACGGGAACCGCCGCCAACAATGCTCCAACCCAAGCAATCGCAGCGGGCGAGCAGCCCACTCAAGCGTTCACTCCTGTTGAACAGCCTACGCAGCCGTTTACACCTGCCGAGCAGCCCACCCAGCCTTTTGCGCCGGTCAATCAGCCGGTACCGCCTACGCAGGCTTTGCCACCAGTGACTCCTGCCGCTGCGCCCGCGCCCGCACCGGCAGCACCCAATTCGCCCTATCCGGGGGCGGCTCCGGCAGGCGGATCGGTTCCTCCGGTCTACGGCAGCGTCAGTGCTCCGGTATATCCGGGCGGCGGGGCCGTGCCTCCGCAAACGCCCTATAACCCGTATATGCAAGGCGGCCAACCGAACGGCCAGCCGGGATGGTCTGGTTCTTACGGCAGTGTGCCGCCTGAAGCGAACCAGAAGTACAACGGCCTGGCTATTGCCGGTTTTATCTGCTCGTTCCTTGTCTCACTCCTCGGTCTGATCCTGAGCATCGTGGGCCTCAACCAGATTAAGAAACAGGGCGGCAAGGGCAAGGGCTTGGCCATCGCCGGCATCATCATCAGTGCGGCGGGCATGGTGATACAGGTAATACTGGTCATCGCGCTGATCGTCGGCGGTGCCTCGTATGCCAGCAAGGCTATAGATGAGGCGAAAACCGATTCCTTCTATAGTCAGTCCTCTTCGGGCAACGGTGATAGCAGCGATAAGAGCAAAGCTCAAGATAATCTTGACGATGCGCTGGACGACACGTTGGGCGAAACCCATGACGATCTAACCGACGGCGATTATGGGCTGTACGATTCGATTCAGGATTTCGTCGACTCTTTGGAATTCAAGGACTCCATTGAATCCGAAGCGGATACGTTTGCAGACACCGGCATCACCTTCAACTACCGTGTCGACGGTGACACCTTGGTGTACGAGTACGTGCTCGACGACAGCTATGCCTCGCTAGGCGATACCGCCGCTTCCTCACTGGATGCTATGGACAGCACCTATCAATCCACCGCGAATCTGCTGGGCTCGATGTGCAAGACCTCCAGCGGCAAGGCATCATTGCGCGTCATCATGCACACGCAAAGCGGCCAGTCGCTGTATGACAAAACCTGGACCGAAAAGTAGCAATCCCAGCGAACGTGCGTTTTGGTCGATTGAAGGCCGGTCTGCTTGCTCCTTGGACGGATGCTTCTGCGGAAGGAACCGCCAAGGAGTAGGCTTACAGGCATGAGACTCGCACGTTTTTCTTTGAATGATTCGCCGCGCTACGCCTTCGTGCAGAAGGACGAAACGGACGGCAAGGACTACCTCATCGAACTGGACGGCCATCCGCTGGCCGGCGACCAGGTCAAGCCCACCGGCACTCGTTACCCGGTCGACGGCGATGGCATCCGTCTGCTCTCCCCGGTCATCCCCTCCAAGGTTTACGGTCTGGCCAAGAACTATGAGGCCCACGCCCAGTTCATGCACGAGGCCGGCCACTCCGAAATCGCCCACGCGCCGGAAGACATGGTGATCTTCACCAAGCCGTCCACCTCGGTGATTGGCCCCGACGATCCGATCGTGTACCCGGCCTGCTCCAAGGACATGAACTTCGAGCCGGAAGTGGCCGTGGTGATGGGCCGTATCGCCAAGAACGTGACCGTCGAGAACGCGATGGATTACGTGCTCGGCTTCACCTGCGTCAATGATGTGACGTTGCGCGATCTGCAGGGCATCGACCCCACGTGGACGCGCGCCAAGGGCTTCGATACCTCCTGTCCGCTTGGCCCGTGGATCGTGATGCGTGACGACCTCGACTGGAAGGACGCCAAGATTTCCTTCACGCTGAACGGCGAGGATGTGCCGATGGCGTCTGGCACCACCGCGAACCTGATTCACGGCATCCCCGAGCAGATTGCCGCCATTTCGTCGTTCTCCACGCTGCTGCCTGGCGACGTCATCATGACCGGCACCCCGAACGCCTCCGGCCACCTCGACCCAGGCGACGAGACCATCGTGCACGTCGAAGGCATCGGTGATCTGCGCAACGTAATCGTTCGGGCGTGACTCGTTCTGGCTCCCCTCTCTGAGGGGAACCGTCCAGGCGGAGAAGCTGACTGAGGGAACCAAGAACGCGCCTTACGCTCCCGGCAGAAGTGCGTGCAGGGCGGTCATCACCACCAGGCTGATGATGGCCGTCACTGTCAGCGAGAAGCCGGCGAGTTTGGCGTTGCCGGTCAGCGAATCGGTGAACTTAGTTGAGAAAATCGTGATCGGGGCGAAGGAGCCCAGCACGATGATCTCGCGAATCCTCATGTCAAACTGCCGACCGCGCCGAGACGCCGGGACAGTTCCGTGCCGGCAAGCCGCAGCTTGGTCTTAAGCGACCGCTCCTGTTCGGGGCGCAGCGATCCGCTCACGAAAGTGAGAGCCAGCCCGGCGATGGGAAAGTCGTTGTAGTCGCGCACAGCGACGGCGTATGAATCAAAGCCGGGCGTCACGTCTCCGTGTTCCTCGGCAAAACCGGTGCGTTGGGTTTCGGCGAGCGTTGCCTCCAGCTCCTTGGGCGATTTGGGGCCGATGCCGGTGCGGTCGGTGAACGCCTGACGATTGGGATATAGCGCGCGGACCTGATTGCGGGGGAGTGCGGACAGAATGGCCCGCCCGGTGGCGGTCAGGTGACTGGGTAGGCGCACGCCCACGCCTGACACTAGCGGCGGGCGATGCGCGGCGCGCTCCTCAATCACATAAATGATTTCGTTGCCGTGCAGCACGGCCAGATGTCCGTTTTCGCCGGTCTCGTCAACAAGACGCGCCAACACCGGATGCGCGACCTGCGATACACGATGTTGGCGAGAATAGGCCGATCCCAGCTCGAAAGTCTTGAGTCCGATGCCGTACGCGCGCTGCTCGGCAAGGCGGGTGACCAGTCCGTGACGCTCCAAAATCTCCAACAATTGGTACACCGTGGAGCGCGGAATGCCGAGTTCGCGAGCGAGCGTGGCGGCTTGCGTCTGACCATTGCTCGCGATGAACTCGAGGATGTCGAGCGTACGGTCGGCCGCCGGAGCCAGCGAGACACGTGGCGCGGATGATGATGTCTGATGTTCCCGTTCTGATGGCTTCACCTGCGCCCGCTTGACGGTACGTGGCTCGGTGAAGGCGTATTGCTGCGAGGCATGGCTCATATTTCCATCACCTTACATGTCTGAGATTTCAGACACAAGATGGACGAAGTGGCTTATGGCGGGCATCCGACTGAGGTGAAATGGCCAAGGTTTGATTACTCGGGGAGCGATTGGTCGCGTTTGCGTCGCCTGCTGTTGATGGGCAGGTGCGGTGAGCGAATGCGGGCAGTCGCGGATCCACGGCGAAGCATGTGCCGCATATGTCGTATATGCGGAATGCGGCACATATATAGAAAGGTATGAGCATGGCAGAGCAGACGGTCACCGTAGGTGTTGGAGCGCTGAGCATCGAGGACGTTATCGCCGTAGCGCGCGGCGGTGCCAAAGTGGCGATTTCGGACGAATCGAAGCATGAGATGGCGCTGAGTCGCGCGGTTATCGATCATTTGGCCGACGACACCGTGCCGCATTACGGTATCTCCACCGGATTCGGCGCGCTCGCCTCCACCTCCATCCCCAAGGAACAGCGTGCGCAGCTGCAGAAAAGTCTGATTCGCTCGCATGCCGCCGGTGCCGGACCGGAAGTGGAGCGTGAGGTGGTGCGCGGCCTGCTGGTGCTGCGCCTGAGCACCCTGTGCACCGGACGCACCGGTGTGCGCCCGGAAACCGCGCAGGTCTACGCCGATATGCTGAACGCCGGCATCACCCCGGTGGTCTACGAATACGGTTCACTCGGATGCTCCGGTGATTTGGCGCCGCTCGCAGCCTGTGCTTTGGTGGCGATGGGTGAAGGCGAGGCCCGCAACGCTGACGGCCTCAAGATCGGCGGCGGCGAAGCGCTGCGTGCGGCCGGCATCACGCCCGTCGATTTGAAAGAGAAGGAAGGACTGGCGCTGGTCAACGGCACCGACGGCATGCTCGGCATGTTGTGTATGGCCATCACCGATCTGCGCCTGCTGCTCAAGACCGCGGATGTCGCCGCCGCGATGAGCGTGGAAGGCATGCTCGGCAACGACCGCGTATTCGCCGCCGACTTGCAGGCGCTGCGCCCGCATCGCGGCCAAGGCGATTCCGCTGCGAACATCGCCCGCATGCTCAAGGACTCTGGTCTGATTGAGGCCGGCCGCCCGGGCTCCACCGTGCGTGTGCAGGACGCCTACTCGCTGCGCTGCACCCCGCAGGTGCACGGCGCCGCCCGCGACACCGTGGAATACGCGGCCTCCGTGGCGGGCGTGGAACTCGCCTCCGCCATCGATAACCCGTGCGTCACGCTGGACGGCCGTGTGGAGTCCAACGGCAACTTCCATGGCGCGCCGCTGGCCTATGTGCTCGATTTCCTGGCGATTCCGACCGCCGACGTAGCCTCTATCTCCGAGCGTCGTACCGACCGCTTCCTTGACGTGGCGCGCAACCGCGGCCTGCCGGCGTTCCTGGCTGGTGACCCGGGCGTGGACTCCGGTTTCATGATCGCCCAATACACCGCTGCCGGCATCGTCTCCGAAATGAAGCGTAACGCCGTGCCTGCCTCGGTCGATTCGATTCCAAGCTCCGCCATGCAGGAAGATCACGTGTCGATGGGTTGGGCCGCCGCCCGCAAGCTGCGCCGGTCGATTCCGGCCTTTGCGCGCGTGCTGGCCGTGGAACTGCTGTGCTCCTGCCGCTCCTTCGACTTCCGCAAGCCGTACCGTCCGGGTGCGGCGGGCGCCGCCGTATACCGCGTGGTGCGCCAGTACGCCAACGAAATCGGCCCCGACGTACGCGATACCTGGACCACCCCGCAGATTGAGGGCGTGGCCGAGGCGATTCTCTCCGGCGAAGTCCTCGCCGCCGCCGAATCCGCCGTCGGCGCACTGAAGTAGCGGCTGCCCAAGCTTCCTCATCAGAGGGGGCTACTAGTCACCCTCCCCACCAAAATCCAAAACTTGAGTCATATGCACTCAAGTTTTGGGAATAGAATGGGTTCCAGGTCGGTTGACCATATCAGACAACGACAAGCTGCGGTCTGTCGCAACGCTCGCAGGGCTTTCGAAGCCCGCGAGCCGCACTGCGCAGACCGCATGATATGGAGGAATACGATATGGAACAGAAGTTCACCACTATGGCCCAAGAAGCCGTCGGCGACGCGATTCAGAGTGCGTCCGCCGCAGGAAACGCGCAGGTCGAGACCCTGCACGTCATGGATGCGCTGCTGCGCCAGGAAAACGGCGTGGCGCGCTCTCTGATCGAGGCCGCGGGCGGGGACCCGCAGGCCATCGGCGCGGCGGTGCGCAACGCTTTGGTCGCGCTGCCGAGCGCATCCGGATCCAGCACCTCGCAGCCACAGGCCAGCCGCCAGCTGACCGCCGCCATCGCCCAGGCTGAGAAGGAAATGCAGCAGATGGGCGACGAATACGTCTCCACCGAACATCTGCTTATCGGCATCGCGGCCAGCAAGCCGAACCAGTCGGCCGAAATCTTGGAGAAGAACGGCGTCACCGCAGCCTCCCTGCGCAAGGCCGTACCCGGCGTGCGTGGTGGCGCGAAGGTCACCAGCCCGGACGCGGAAGGCTCGTACAAGGCCCTAGAGAAGTACTCCACCGACCTGACGGCCGCCGCCAAGGAAGGCAAGCTGGACCCGGTCATCGGACGTGACCAGGAAATCCGCCGCGTGATTCAGATCCTCTCCCGTCGTACCAAGAACAACCCGGTGCTGATTGGCGAGCCCGGCGTCGGCAAGACCGCCGTCGTGGAGGGTTTGGCCCAGCGTATCGTGGCGGGCGACGTGCCCACCACCCTGCAAGGCAAGAAGCTCATCTCCCTTGACTTGGGCTCCATGGTGGCCGGTTCGAAGTACCGTGGCGAGTTCGAGGAGCGCCTGAAGAGCGTCCTGAACGAAATCAAGAATGCGGATGGTCAGATCATCACCTTCATCGATGAGATCCACACCATCGTCGGCGCGGGTGCGGCCGAAGGCTCGATGGATGCCGGCAATATGTTGAAGCCCATGCTGGCCCGTGGCGAGCTGCGCCTGATCGGCGCGACCACGCTGGACGAGTACCGCGAGAACATCGAGAAGGATCCGGCGCTGGAGCGTCGTTTCCAGCAGGTGTTCGTGGGTGAGCCGAGCGTGGAAGACACCATCGCCATTCTGCGTGGTCTGAAGCAGCGTTACGAGGCGCACCATAAGGTAACGATCGGCGACGACGCGCTGGTTGCCGCCGCGACCCTCTCGAACCGTTACATTTCGGGTCGTCAGCTGCCGGACAAGGCCATCGATCTGGTCGATGAGGCGGCCGCTCACCTGCGTATGGAGCTCGACTCCTCGCCTGAGGAGATCGATGAGCTGCAGCGCAAGGTGACCCGTCTTGAAATGGAGGAAATGCAGCTCAAGAAGGCCGAGGATCCTGCGTCCAAGGAGCGTCTGGGCAAGCTGCAAGCCGAACTTGCGGACACCCGTGAGAAGCTCAGCGGTCTCAAGGCGCGTTGGGATGCGGAACAGGCTGGCCACAACAAGGTCGGCGACCTGCGTGCCAAGCTCGACGACCTGCGCGTGCAGGCGGATAAGTATACCCGTGAAGGCAACTTGGCGGAGGCCTCGAAGATTCTGTACGGCGAGATTCCGTCCATTCAGAAGGAGCTTGCCGCCGCGGAGAGCGCGGATGCTGAATCTGCTGATGCCAGCGCGGCCAACCCGGCCGATGAGCCGATGGTCCCGGACCGTGTGGACGCCGACTCGGTGGCTGAGATCGTCTCCGACTGGACCGGCATTCCCGTCGGCCGCCTGATGCAGGGCGAAAACGAGAAGCTGCTGCACATGGAGGACTACCTCGGCAAGCGTGTGATCGGCCAGAAGGAAGCCATCGCCGCCGTGTCCGACGCGGTGCGCCGTTCGCGTGCCGGCATCTCCGACCCGAACCGTCCGACCGGATCGTTCCTGTTCCTCGGCCCCACCGGTGTCGGCAAGACCGAACTGGCCAAGGCGCTCGCCGACTTCCTGTTCGACGACGAGAAGGCCATGGTCCGCATCGACATGTCCGAATACATGGAGAAGGCTTCGGTCTCGCGCCTGATTGGCGCGGCGCCGGGCTACGTGGGCTACGAGCAGGGCGGCCAGCTGACCGAGGCCGTGCGCCGTCGCCCGTATTCCGTGGTGCTGTTCGACGAGGTCGAGAAGGCCAACCCGGAGATCTTCGACGTGCTGCTGCAGGTACTTGACGATGGTCGCCTGACCGATGGCCAGGGAAGGACCGTGGACTTCAAGAACACGATCCTGATTATGACCTCTAACCTCGGCTCGCAGTTCCTCGTGAACGAGGACATGGACGCCGACGCCAAGAAAAAGGCCGTGATGGACGCTGTCCACATGAACTTCAAGCCGGAGTTCCTGAACCGTCTGGACGACATCGTCATGTTCCACCCGCTTACGCGCGAGGAGCTTGGCGGCATCGTGGATATCCAGGTGGCTGGCGTGTCCCAGCGTCTGACCGATCGCCGCATCACGCTGGACGTCACCGACTCGGCTCGCGAATGGCTGGCCAACACCGGTTACGACCCGGCTTATGGCGCTCGTCCGCTGCGCCGCCTGGTACAGACCGAAGTGGGCGACCAGCTGGCCCGTATGCTGCTGGCCGGCAAGGTCCACGACGGTGACACCGTGCTCGTCGACCAGACCGGCGGCGAACATCTGGAGCTCTCCGCTTGGGCGAGCGACCAGATTGTCTCCGACAATCCGGACGTGAGCGTGGACAACGTCACCGAAGACAAGTGACAATCACTGGCTCCCCTCTCTGAGCAAAGCTGTCAGCGAAGCTGACTGAGGGGAGTTCGGGCTGGCGAGCTTCACTATATTGGCTCTCCTCTGAGGAGGAGAGCCTTTTCGCTACCATGGTGCTGAACTTCATACGAGGAGGGCCAGTGACTGGACGATTCGCGCCGACGCCGTCGGGGCGCATGCATATCGGCAACGTGTACGCCATGTTGGGTGCATGGCTTTCGGCCCGCTCGCGTGGCGACCGCATGCTGATGCGTATCGAGGACGTGGACAAGCCGCGTGTGGTCGCCGGTGCGGACCAGCTCATGATGGATGACCTGCATTGGCTCGGCCTCGACTGGGATGGCGAACCGATGTTCCAATCCCAGCGCACTGAACGATACGAATACGCTCTCGAATGCCTGCGCTCGCAAGGTGTGCTGTACCCCTGTTTCTGCTCGCGTGCCGACATTCGCGCCGCCTCGGCCCCCAACGAGGGCGACGGCTTCATGGTGTACCCCGGCACGTGCCGCCGCCTGCTGCACGACCATCCCGACGAGGTCCGTGCCCGTTTGGTTCGCGGCGACCAGCATTCCATCCGTATCGCCATGCCGGAATCGGCAGCGGGAGAAAAGCAACGTACAGTGCCTGACGATTCCGCTGCGCTGTCGGGAGCCGTGCCGCCGGAACAGCAGGGCGATGCCGGAATCGTTGATGGTGTCGCATGCTTTAACGACCGTGTCTATAGTCCACAGCACTACGATTTGGCCCGCGAGGTAGGCGATTCCGTGATTCGCCGAGCCGATGGACTGTTCGGCTATCAACTGGTCGTGGTCGTGGATGACCTCGATATGGGTGTTGATGATATCGTGCGCGGCCGTGATCTGCTGCGCTCCACCGCGCTGCAAATGTGGATTCGCCAGTGTCTGTTGGCTGGCGGCTTTGAGCCGGAATGCGGCAACACGGAAAAGCCTCTCGCCGAGCACCCCGAGTATGCGCACCTGCCGCTTATCGACAATGCGGCCGGCCGGCGTTTAGCCAAGCGCGAACGTTCGCTGGATATGGGAGCCTTGCGCGCCCGCAACGTAACCCCCGAGCAAATCATCGGATACTGCGCCTGGCTGCTGCGTCTGCAACCCACTCCAATTCCTTGCAAACCCGCCGATCTGCTGGCAGATTTCAGCTGGGAGCCACTGCGCGCCAACCACCTGGACCGCGCGCTGAAACCGGATGATCCAACCACTCCACAATGGCTGGCAGAAGCGTTAGGCTAGAGGCAGCCCAACAGGAAGGATTCCAATGTCGTCGAAGCTCTGGAGAAACGTGGCGCTGGCAGGCGTGGCCGCCGCCGGTGCTGCCGTGTGGGCCGTGGCCCCGCGCACGTTCAATGACAAGCGTCGTAATTTCGTGCCCTCCATTCCGGAGGTATGGTATGCCCATCGTGGCTTGCATGATGCGGGTTCTGGTTTGGTCGGCTATACCGATATCGCTGATTATGGTGGGGATAATCCGGTTAGCGCCCAAGCCGATACCACTGAGCGATCCATCGCCGAAAACGATGATTATGTGTCGCTTGCCCGTCGCATGGCTGTCAAGGCCGGCTACGGCAGTGCGGATATGACCGGTCCGATTGCTCCCGAAAACTCGCTGGCCGCGTTCGCCGCCGCCTGCGAGGCTGGCTATGGCATCGAACTCGACGTGCAGCTTACGCTCGACGGCCAAGTGGTCGTGGTCCATGACGCCGATTTGTTGCGCGTGGCCGGCGATCCGCGCCGCATCGAAGACCTGACTTACGACGAACTCGCCCGTATTCCGCTCTTCCCGAACGGCGAGTCAGGCGATTTGAAGGCCGAACCGTTGCCGGGTGCCGACGCGAACCCGCCGCTGGTGGTCACGCCGTCCGCCGCGCCGAAGGGGTACTACCAGCATGTGCCGCTGTTCTCCGATGTGCTGGACGTGGTGGCCGGCCAGGCTCCGCTGATTGTGGAATACAAGTTCAGCAACAACAGGGCTTGGGATGAGCGTAGCGAAGAGCTCATGGAAAAGGGCCACGCCTTGCTTGAGGCGTATGACGGCCCGTACGTGATCGAATCCTTCCACCCGGGCGCGGTGAATTGGTACAAGGAGCATCACCCTGAGGTGTGCCGCGGTCAGCTGAGCTGGCCGGCGAAGCTGAGCAAGAATGGTGCGGCTGAATGGGCCGCCGGCTTACTGGCGTTCGACTGGCTGTCTCGTCCTGATTTCGTGGCTTATGACTGGACCGGTGGCGCTTCGCCGCAAGTCAAGCTCGCTCGTTCGATGGGTGCGATGCCGGTTTCATGGACCGTGCGCAGCAGCGATGAACTCGCCCAGTGCGCCCCCTACTTCGACCGCCACATCTTCGAAGCGTTCGTCCCCGACGCAGTGTGAGGTTGAGGGCGTTATTGATGCGCCCATGGGGTGGTTACAGGCTCATCGGGCGGTAACTTGCCCATGGGGCGGTTTGAAGAATATGTGAAACCGCGGAATTAAGCCATTTTGGCATACCGCCCCATGAGGATTTTGCCGCCTCATGGGGCAATTACCGCCCCATGGGGGATTTCCCGCCCCATGAGGTATGGCGTTTTACTTGTGATACGGCTCGCCAGCGTTGATTTTATAAGCGCGATAGATCTGCTCCAGCAGAATCACGCGCATAAGCTGATGCGGGAACGTCATCTTCGAGAAACTCAGCAGAAAATCAGCACGACGCAGAATCGCGTCGTCAAGGCCGATTGAACCGCCGATGACCAGCTGAATATGGCTGGTGCCACGCAATCCAAGGTCGTTGATTTTGGCGGCCAATTCTTCACTGGACAGCTGCTTGCCATTGATGGCAAGGGCAATAACAAACGCGCCGTCCTTCAGATGCTTGGCGATGCGTTCGCCTTCTCTGGCCTTGATCTGTCGGTCAACGCCTTCGGAGGCATGGTCAGGCGTTTTCTCATCTGCCACTTCAATGATGTTGAGCTTGCAGTAGCGCGAAAGTCGCTTGGAATACTCGTCAATGGCGTCGCGAAGGTAACGCTCCTTCACGCGCCCCGGCGCAATAATGTCGATTTGCATAGATGTTCCGTTATGTTGGCTCCCCTCGGGGAGGGGAGCCAGGGAAATCAGTCAATTACGCCATAGAGACGGTCACCGGCGTCGCCGAGTCCCGGCACGATGTAGCACTTGTCGTTAAGACGTTCGTCGACCGCGCACACCACGACCTTGAAGTCGATGGACGGGTCGATGTGCTCCTCGACGTACTTGATGCCTTCGGGGGCCGCGATGATGTTGATCGCGGTCACGTCCTTGGCGCCGCGCTCGGCCAGGTAGTGCGTGGCGGCGACCAGCGTTCCGCCGGTGGCGAGCATCGGGTCGATGAGGAAGCACTGGCGGCCGGACAGGTCCTCGGGCAGACGGTTCGCGTACGTCACCTGCTGGGTGGGGTGCTCCTCGTCGCGCTTCATGCCCAGGAAGCCGACTTCAGCAGTCGGAATCAGGCGGGTCATGCCGTCGAGCATGCCCAAGCCAGCGCGCAGCACCGGCACGATGATCGGGCGCGGGGAGGCGAGCTTCTTGCCGGTCATCGGGGCGACCGGCGTCTCGATCGGCGCGGCCACCACGGACAGGTTGCGGGTGGCCTCGTAGGCCTCAAGCATCACGAGTTCGGAGACGAGCTCGCGGAAGGTGGAGGAGGGGGTGTTCTTGTCGCGCAGCACGGTGAGCTTGTGCTCGACCAGCGGATGATTCAAAACATGGAGTTCCATGATTCCCAGCCTAGTCCAAGTTTGCCGACCTGCCGAATTGGTAATGGCGCGGCTTGCTTATCGGATTGGATTTGTGGGTGATTCGACTTTTTGCTGCGATAGGCCAGTTGCAGCAGGACAATGCCCTGTCCGTGCCGAGATCTGCCTCTGATACCTCTGAGAGGGTAAAGCGTAAAAAACAACACGGTGTAAAACAGGGAATGAAACTGGTGTAAAACCGGGAATGAGATAGGTGTAAAATCGGGAATGAAGCTGGTGTAAAATCTATATTGTTAGAACGATAGAACTGGGAAAGGCTGCAATATGAACGATTTGAGTGGTCGCGATGGTACCTTGACCAGGCCTGATTATCGTTCACGCGTGGTAGATAGCAGATTAAGTAAACTGCTCAAGGCGTTCGGTGCAGTGGAAATCGTTGGGCCGAAATGGTGCGGCAAGACATGGACCGCGCTCTCCCGGTCTCGAAGCGTTGATCGTCTGGATGATGTGGCAGTTTTCGCGGCCGCCCAAACCGATCCTGCATTGGTGCTGATGGGGGAGGAGCCCCATCTGGTGGACGAATGGCAAGATGTACCGCAAATTTGGGATGCCGCTCGTCGCCATATAGATGACAATGCGAACCGCAAGGGGCAGCTGATTCTTACAGGTTCGGCTATTCCAAAGGATCGTGACGCCATTCATCACAGCGGCACTGGTCGCATTGCTCGTCTGCGCATGTGGCCCATGAGCTTGGCTGAATCCGGAGAATCCACGGGCGCGGTCAGCCTATCCGATTTGTTCGAGGGGAAATTCGAGCCTGCCGAATGCAATACGAGTATCGAAGACATCGCCAGATGGTGTTGCCGTGGCGGATGGCCCGCGAATCTTGAGCTAGACGATGAATTCGCCTTGGAAATCCCGGGCGAATATATCGCAAGTGTGCTGGATATCAGCGTGCCGAAGATGAAGAAGAATCCTGAAACTGCACGAGCTTTGATGCGAGCTCTTGCCGTGAACATCTCGCAGGCACCAAAATATGCGACGCTGGTTGCGGATATGGCATATGGCGATGAGCGGCGTGAGCCGGATACGCAGACGGTGAAGAGCTATTTGGAAATGTTCAAGGACTTGTACCTTCTGACGGATTTGGAGGGTTGGGAACCGCCACTCCGCGCAAAGAGTCGTGTGCGAACCAAGCCCAAGCGATATTTCGTGGATCCTTCGTTGCCTGCTGCGGTTTTAGGTGCCGCGCCGAATACTCTGATGCGCGATACACAGACGCTCGGCGATCTGTTTGAAACGCTGTGCATTCGTGATTTGAATGTATATCTGTCGGCTATGCCGGGTGCCGGGAATCGCATTGCGTATTACCGCGATGACAAGGGGCTTGAAGTTGATGTCATTATCGAGTTGTCTGACGGCAGGTGGGGTGCCATCGAAATAAAACTCAGTGACCTTAAGGTGAACGATGACAATGCGGATAAGCTCAAATCCTTCCGCAACAAAATCTGCGGCAATCCCATGGCTCAGGTCCGAGACCCCGAATTCATGATGTTCCTTACCGGCCGAGGTGGGAAGGCCTATCGCCGCAATGACGGCATACTAGTCGTGCCCATCGCAACGCTCGGGGCGTGAATCTGGTAAAAGAAAAGAAGCGCCGAACCGCGAAAGCGCCTGTCGGCGCAAGGGCCGCTCGCGGCGGCAAAAAATGGAGCCCGGGGCTTAAGTACGGTCCGACGCGGATACTTAGTATAGCTTGCGATGGGTCTCGCCGCGCCGGGGAAGGGGTGGCGTTGGCCGGTAGCTGATTGTTGGGGTGCGGTCGGTGGGTTTCTCCCTCAGTCATGGGCATCGCCCGTGACAGCTCCCTCATCAGAGGGAGCCTGGAGCGGGGTTACTCCAACCGTCCGCGACGCCAGAGGTTGGCACCGTGTTGGAAATCCTTGGCGGTGGCCATGAGGCTGCCGGCGGTGTGCATAAGGCGGGCGGCTTTGGTGCGCACGGCCTTCTCATCGGCATCCGAGGAGAAGCCGCCGTTGGCCTCGGCCCGGGTCACCATGCGCCGCGCCTCCACGCGCAAGCCCAACGCCACCACATCGGTAAACGCCGCCGCACGCTCAAGCGCCACGGCAAAATCGCCCACAAAAGCACCGGAGAGAATCGAATCGGCCAATCGCACGATGTCATCTTCACTGGGAGCTTGATCCACGCCGGCGATGGCGGAGGCGGTAGTGGCCACCGGCTCCGCCAAGCGCCACAGATGCGCGATTGAGTCGCGATTCGATCGCATCCACGTACGCAACATATACAGTCGCCACAGCACACCAGGCAGCGAATCCGGTTCGGCGTCACTCCACAATTCGGCGATTTCATCCACGCCGACCGTCTCCACCAACGTGAGCACGCGCTCGACAACCGTCGGGTCTTCGCTATGGCGCACACGATCCAGCAATGCGGCAGCGGACAGATGGCTCATCTCGCTCAACGCTTGCGGGTCCATGCCGCCGGCCAATCCATCGGCCACAGCCGGGTCGAGCTGAGCCGGGCGCGAGGGGCGTGAAGAACCCATGCGAGCAGGTCCGAATGCCGCTCCGGCCGCACGCAACGAGCCGAAGCCCGGGCCCAGACTGCCGGCGGCACCATTGTGCGCGGCATGAGCTGCAGCGGCAGCGGCCGAGGAGTTGGATGAATCAGGAAATGCGGGTCTAGTAGACAAGCGGTTGAACCTTCTGAATATCGATGATTTTGGGACCATGAGGCGTCGGAGTGACGAACAGCGCCACCGCCGTGCCGGTCGGCATGAACGGCGTCTTGGCGATCAGGCGTTTGCTCAGAGACGGCGCAACGCACATGCTGCGCAGGTGTCCGAACATACCACCAATCACCGGCCGGTGCATGCATATCGCTATGGGCTGACGGCGCTCAAGTGCGAACTCGATTTCGCTGAGTAGACACTCCCATGCGGTGTCCGGCGCAGCGGCGTATGCATCTTCGGTGAGCGGATCGAGATGAACCATGTCTCGTCCGGTCTGCCACGCGAACATCTCCAACGTCTCCTGGCAGCGCACCCAAGGCGACGTGGCCAGTCGGGTCGGATTGAAACACGCCAGCTCGCGGTTCAGCGCGTATGCCGCAGCCGCGCCGCGCGGCGTGATCGGACGGTTCGCGTCCGAACCCTTCCACAGCTTGCGCGCTTCCGCTTTGCCGTGGCGCACGATAATCACCGGCACGGCGTCAAGCGCGCCCTCCTGCACCCGATCAACGAATAGCGCGAGGATGTCCTTATCGGTGGAATGGCTGAGCTTCTTGCGGGCCTCGGCCGGCGTCAGCCACAAAACTTCGTCGATTTCGCCGATGTCCGCCCGATGCACCGGGCCAAACGCATGGGTACGCCGCAGGTTGTCGATGGCGCTGATCGGCGTGGCCATCCAGAACTGGATATGCTTGGTATCCGCCGACCGATCCTTGGTATGGCGCTGTTTGCTGCCTTCTTCGGACAGCGGGTACTCGATGTCGCCCAGATAGGGGCCAAGTTCCACGGACAGGCCCGATTCCTCGCCGATCTCGCGCACGGCGGCATGCCGGTGTGATTCGTTTGGGTCGACCTTGCCTTTCGGCCAGCTCCAGTCGTCGTATTTCGGGCGATGCACGATGCACAGTTCGATGCGGTTGAGTACGTTGTCCGCTGTGGCTGGGCTGTCGGCCTGCGCCGGGTCCGGGGTGGAAGCCGCGTCCGATGCGCCGGGTGCTGCCGTGGTCTCGCCGTCAGAATCCGTGGTGTTCGCGATGATGGTGCCATCGGTGGCAATATTGGATTTCACTGATGGAGATGATGCCCGCGTCGGCTCGGCATCATCCTTCCACCGGTACAGAATACCGCCGGCGGCTTCCACGATTCGTCTCATACTGTTCGTACCCATCTCTTGTATTGTAGGTCACGTTGGACCGCTGCTACGTAGTTTTTGCGCGCTGAACAACGATGCCCGGCATCCTCTCGAAAGAGGAGCCGGGCATCGTAACCACCCTCAGTCAGCTCGTGCTGACAGGGAGCATCGAATGAAATCAGTTGTGCGAATTGGGGCGGCGCTGGTGCTTGCGAATCAGATATTCCTGACTGTCGACCAGCGGGCGGCCCTCGTCGTCCTTGGTGTGCAGCACATACGTGCCGTCGGGCTGCATGTGCCAGCTCATGGTGGAGTCGGCCATCTGCAGGTCCACGTACTTGATGAGCCCGTCGACCTGCTCCGGGGCGGTGACGCGCACCAGAGCCTCGACGCGGCGATCAAGGTTACGGTGCATGAGGTCAGCCGAACCGATGTAGACCTCCGGGCCGGAAGCCGGACCCTCGCCGATCTGCGGGCCGTCCGCGTTGCAGAAGGCGTAGATGCGGGAGTGCTCCAGGAAGCGGCCGAGAATCGAACGCACGCGGATGTTCTCGGACAGGCCGGGAACGCCGGGCTTCAGAGCGCAGATGCCGCGTTCGACGATGTCGATCTTCACGCCGGCCTGAGAGGCACGGTACAAGGCGTCGATGGTCTTCTCGTCCACGATGGAGTTGACCTTGATCTTGATCCAGGCCTCCTTGCCAGCGCGGGCGGCGTCCTCCTCGCGGCGGATGCGCTGAATCAGGCCGGTGCGCACGGTGCGCGGGGCCACCAGCAGACGGTGGAAGCTGGACTTCGGCGCGTAACCGGAGAGCTGGTTGAACAGACGAGTCAGATCCTGGCCGACCACCGGGTCGCAGGTCAGCAGACCCAGATCGGTGTACAGTCGCGCGGTCTTCGGGTTGTAGTTGCCGGTGCCTACGTGGCAGTAGCGGCGCAGACCGTCCGCTTCCTGACGCACGACCTCGATGAGCTTGCAGTGGGTCTTCAAGCCCACGATGCCGTACACCACGTGCACGCCGGCGCGTTCGAGCTTGCGGGCCCACGCGATGTTGGCGTCCTCGTCGAAACGAGCCTTGATTTCCACCAAAGCCAGCACCTGCTTGCCGGCATGAGCGGCGTCGATCAGGGCGTCGATGATCGGCGAGTTGGAGCTGGTGCGGTACAGGGTCTGCTTGATGGCCAGCACCTTCGGGTCCGCGGCGGCCTGCGCAAGGAAGGCCTGCACGGAAGTGGAGAAGGAGTCATAGGGGTGATGCAGCAGGATGTCGCGCTCGCGGATGGCAGCGAAAATATCCTGTGCGCGGGAGGACTCGACCTCGGCGATCTGACGATTCGTGGTCGGCACGAACGGACGGTTCTTCAGGTCCGGGCGGTCCACGCTGCCGAGCTCAAAGAGCACGGTCAGGTCCAGCGGGCTGGGCAGACGGTATACCTCGTCCTGGCTCACGCCGAGCTGGTCGGCGAGCAGCTGGGAGAGGAAGGGGCTCGTGGTGTCCGTGATCTCCAGGCGGATCGGCGGTCCGAAGCGGCGGCGCAGCAGCTCCTTCTCCATGGCGTTGAGCAGGTTCTCGGCGTCATCCTCTTCCACGTCGATGTCCTCGTTACGAGTCACGCGGAAGGAGCGGGCCTCCTTGATGATCATGCCCGGGAACAGGGATTCCAGATGCGCGGCGATGAGCTTTTCCATGGCGATGAAGCCGTAACGCTCGTCCTTGGACTCCTCATCGGTCATGTCGTCCACCGGCACCAGGCGCGGCAGGTTGCCCGGGATCTTGACGCGGGCGAAGTGCGACTTGCCGGAGGCCGGGTTCTCCACAATCACGGCCAGGTTGATGGAACCGCCGGAAATGTAGGGGAACGGGTGGGCCGGATCCACGGCGAGCGGCGTCAGGACCGGGAACACCTGCTGGCGGTAGTAGCGCGAGAGGCGCTCCTGCTCGGAGGATGTGAGCTTGTCCCACGTCAGCAGGACGATGCGCTCCTTCTCCAATTCCGGCAGAATGGTGTCGATCGTGTAATGTGCGTGCTCGTCTTGCAGACGGTGTGCGGTCTCGCTGATCGCGCGCAGCTGCTGACGCGGGCTCAGGCCGGCGGCAGACGGCACGGCGATGCCCGAGTCGATACGGCGCTTCAGGCCGGCGACGCGGACCATGAAGAACTCGTCAAGGTTCGAGGCGAAGATCGCGGCGAAGTTGGCGCGCTCGAGCAGGGGCATGTCTTCGTTCTCCGCACATTCGAGCACGCGCTGGTTGAACTTGAGCCAGCTGAGCTCGCGGTCGAAGAAACGGTCCTTGGGCAGCGGTGCCTCGCCTTCCTGATCGACGCGGCGGTCGTTGTTGTCGTTTTCGGCAATATGCTCTGCGATTTGGCTGCGCAGAATTGCCTTCGAGGGTGCGTCAAATATCTGTGCCATAGCTTATATCGTAAGCTTTGGCGTGGCCGGAAAACGACTGAACGCGCCAGAATTCAACGGGTGTTCATGTTAGTTCGGTGTTGGTTGGTTTTGAGTGTGCTAGCGTCGCTCGCGACACGCCGTGAGCGGCGGTGAAACGAACGAAATCGAACATCGGACGGGTTCGATGTGAACGGTTCAGCTCGTTTTCCGATAGCCAGAAAGTGCGATTGAACAGTTGTGATAAAAAACGCACAACGACTCTCTGCAGGTTGCGAGAAACGGGAGTGATGAATAGATTATGAGGTACAAGAACAACTGAACAGAGCAGAGCCCACAAATAGTGTATGGTCACGAGGACTGTTACGTTGGACGGGCATTGGAAAGACTTACCGTTACAACGATGATGTTGTGCAGAGATTCTGCTCCAGTAGTTGAACTTGTAGAAAAGGCCCGCTCCGGCGGGCCTTTTCGTTTGTGTGTACAGTGGAGGGCATGACGGAAACACAGCGTACGCCAGAGGGGATGTCGTCGAAACCTCGTATCAAGCCGGCCGATGCCGAAGACGGCCGTCCGGTCTCTATCTCTGCGCGTCTCGGACGACTGCAATTCCACTATTCCGGCAAGTTCCGCGTGCTGCAGATTGCCGACATTCAGGATGGGCCGAAAGTCTCCAAAGACACCATCACCCTGATTGAGGCCAGCCTTGATGCCACACGGCCTGATCTGGTGATTTTCTCCGGCAACCAGATCGCCGGCTACGATCCGGCGTTCGCCGATTCATTCCGTAAACGTCGCTGGTGTAACGAACCTATTGCCGAATCCGCGCTGAACCATACCCGAGCGCTGGTGCGCAAGGCCATTGGCCAGTTCACTGAGCCGTTGGCGGCGCGCGGCATTCCGTGGGCCGTGACGTACGGCAACCATGATTTCCAATGCGGGCTAAGCAATGCGGAACTGGACGGTATCTATCGCGAGTTCCCCGGTTGTGTCAATCCGCCGAGTGAGACCTTGCCGAACCAGATTGCATATACCTGTGGAGCGGGTGGCGCTGTGCAGACGCCGTCTGGTGCCACTGGCTCCGGTGCGGGGATTACCGCGAAGGCTGATACGTTGGGCGTCGTTGACGATGCTGGTGCCGATGCTGTTGTGCCTTCTGCTGTGTCTTCCCCCGCATCCGCAGTGGGTTCCGGTGAACCAGGCACCTTCGCGCTGCCGGTTATGGACGTTGACCATACGCGCAATGTGCTGGGTCTGGTCATTCTTGACTCCGGCGATTACGTGCATGGCGGCGGCTTCGGCGCACCATCGCCCGCAGCGCTCGCCTTCCTGAACGCCGTGCCCGACCGTATCGGTGCGAAATCAATGGTGTTCCAGCACATGCCGATGCCCGAGTATTACAACGTGCTGAAGCCGGTGGCGGCCAACGCGGCGTTTGCCATGCAGGGCTATCGTTCGCACGCCGATACCTACTACGTGCTGGACGAATTGCAAACCCAGCCCGGCGGATATCTGGGAGAAGGCATATCCTGCCCTGATACGTCAGACGAATTCGAATTGCTGCGCGAGGGGTATTTCGGCGTCGTAGCTGGTCATGATCATCGCAACGGTTTCGTCGGCGAACATGAGGGTCTGTTGCTTATCGCTACGCCAACCTGCGGATTCAATACGTACGGACCGGCTCCGGCCAAACGTGCCACGCGATTGATCGAATTTGATATCCGTCACCCTTACGAGCCGCGTACGCAATTGCTGGAGTTTGGCGAACTGGTGGGCAAGCCCAGTTCCAAACGCGCCTACACCTATGCGGTGAACCAGACCACGCCTGGCGAGGGTGAGGGCGATGATTTGCTGCGCAAGCCGTCGCTATGGAGTCAACTGTCCGGTTTATTCAGGTAACCCGGTTTATTCAGGTAACTGTTCCTGATAGAGGCGGAAAGCGGCGCGAAGTATTCGAGGTTTCGGTGGCCTTCCGCTGTGTTGGACGATTAGTGGCAGAAATCCCGCGTCTCTTTCGTTGTGACGCGGGATTTCTGCCGGTTGGGCTATCGGTTGGATTGACTGGTATGTTTCAGCGAACGGCTTTGACCAGTGCCTCGGTGAGGTACTTGCCGGCGGCCATCACCAGCGGCGCATAGCGGCGTCCGGGGGCGGCACCCATGCGGCCGGTCGGGCCGGAAATCGAGATGGCGGCGATGACCTGGCCGGAGGCGTTGCGGATCGGGGCGGAAATCGAGCACACGCCCTCTTCGCGTTCGTTCACGGACTCGGACCAGCCGCGCTTGCGTACGGCGGCCAGCTTGGTGGCGGTGAACTTGGCGTGGCGCAATCCCTGGTGCAGACGGTCGGAATCCTCCCAAGCCAGAAGAATCTGGGCGGCGGAACCGGCTTCCATCGATAGCATGGCACCCACCGGAATGGAATCACGTAGGCCGGAGGTGCGTTCCACAGCGGCGATGCACACGCGCTGATCGCCTTGGCGGCGGTAAATCTGCGCAGACTCGCCAGTGCGATCGAGCAGGGTCTGCAGGATCGGGCCGGCGGCGGTCAGCAGACGATCCTCGCCTGCTGCGGCGGCAAGTTCGGCGAAACGGGAGCCGAGTACGAATCGGCCATGCTGGTCGCGCAGTACGAAACGGTGGCGTTCCAGTGCAATAGCCAAACGATGTGCGGTCGGTCGAGCGAGACCGGTGGCGGCCACAAGCTGGCCCAGCGTAGACGGGCCGGATTCCAGTGCGTCAAGAATCTTTACAGTTTTATCAAGGACGCCAACGCCGGAATGGATTTCCCCATCGTCCTTGGCGGTGGTGTCTTCAACCGGCTCGGACTCGGTCAAGCTGTTGTTCAATGGCTCTTCTTGGGAATCAGTCATAATAAGGGCGATTATGCCATCTCACATAGTGAAATAGCAAATTGGGGAAGTGTCTCACAGGGTGGCCATGAAGTTGAAAGGGCGTTCGTGGATGCCGAAGAGACATGTCTGGAGCGGAACCGAGTCATGACTAGGTCATGTTCGAGTCGTATCCGAGTCATATTGAGGCCATCATTTGACCGTATCTCAATATCCGGCATGCTCATGGCCGGGCCCATCGCAAGCACATAGGCTAATACCACGAACAAGGCGCGAACACAATACCTCGCGCGGAATTTTTTGGAGGAATCACTATGGGAACGACACTGGCCGAGAAGGTCTGGGCCGATCATCTGGTGCGCAAGGGCAGCGACGGAGCCCCTGATTTGCTGTACATCGATCTGATGCTCATGCATGAGGTCACCAGCCCGCAGGCGTTTGAGGGCCTGCGCTTGGCCGGCCGCAAGCCGCGTCACGTGGATCAGCTCATTGCCACCGAGGATCACAACACGCCGACCGTTGATATCGATCGCCCGAACCCGGATGAGACGAGCGCGTTGCAGTTGACGACTTTGGAGAAGAACTGCAAGGAGTTCGGCGTGCGCCTGCACCCGCTGGGCGACGCCGATCAGGGCATCGTCCACGCGTTCGCCCCGATTCTGGGCCTGACCCAGCCGGGCATGACCATCGTGTGCGGTGATTCGCATACGTCGACGCACGGCGCGTTCGGCGCGCTGGCGTTCGGCATCGGCACTTCCGAAGTCGAACACGTGATGGCCACACAGACGCTGTCTCTGAAGCCGTTCAAGACCATGGCCGTCAACGTCAACGGCAAGCTGCCCGCGGACGCGACGGCCAAGGACATCATTCTGGCGATCATCGCCAAGATCGGCACCGGCGGCGGCCAGGGTTACGTGATCGAATACCGTGGTGAGGCGATTCGCAACCTCACCATGGACGAGCGCATGACCGTGTGCAACATGTCCATCGAGGCCGGTGCGCGTGCCGGCATGATCGCGCCGGACGAGACCACGTTCGAGTACCTGAAGGGCCGTCCGCACGCGCCGGAAGGCGAGCTGTGGGATCAGGCCGTGGCGTACTGGAAGACGCTGAAGACCGATGACGATGCCGTATTCGACAAGGTGGTGGATATTGACGCCACCAAGCTCGGTCCATATGTGACGTGGGGCACCAACCCCGGCCAAGGTCTGCCGATCACCGCCTCCGTGCCGGAGCCGGGCAAGATCGCCGACGCCACCAAGCGCGCCGCCGCCGAACGTGCGATTACATACATGGGTTTGAAGCCAGGCATGCCGATCAAGGACATCGCCGTGGACACCGTGTTCATTGGTTCGTGCACCAACGGTCGTATCGACGATTTGCGCCAGGCCGCCGCGATCATGAAGGGCCACCGCAAGGCCGAGAACATCCACCGCGTGCTGGTGGTGCCGGCCTCCTCCCGCGTGCGTTTGCAGGCGGAGAAGGAAGGCCTCGATAAGGTGTTCAAGGACTTTGGCGCCGAATGGCGTAACGCCGGCTGCTCGATGTGCCTGGGCATGAACCCGGACAAGCTGGTGCCGAACGAGCGCTCGATTTCCACTTCGAACCGTAACTTCGAGGGCCGCCAAGGCAAGGGCTCGCGCACGCATCTGGCGTCGCCGGCCGTAGCCGCCGCCACCGCCATCCGCGGCACAATCTCGTCTCCCGCCGATCTCTGAGTCAATACACGTGAGCCCCCTCTGACGAGGGGCTGTCAGTCGAAGACTGACTGGGGGAGAGATCCCCGAAAGGAAAATTGTTATGGAAAAACTCACCACACTGACCGGCGTGGGCGTGCCGCTGCGCCGCTCCAACGTCGATACCGACCAGATCATTCCCGCTGTGTTCTTGAAGCGCGTGACCAAGTCCGGCTTCGATGACGCCCTGTTCTACGCATGGCGCCGAGACCCGAACTTCGTGCTCAACAAGCCGGAATACGCCGGTAAGGGCCAGATTCTGGTCGCCGGCCCCGAATTCGGCATCGGCTCCTCCCGCGAGCACGCCGTGTGGGCGCTGCACGATTACGGTTTCCGCGTGGTCATCGCGCCGAGCTTCGCCGACATCTTCTACGGCAACACCGCCAAGAACGGCGTGCTGGCCGCGATTATGCCGCAGGAGTCCGTCGAACTCCTGTGGAAGCTACTGGAGGAAGAGCCTGGTCGTGAGATGACTGTCTCGCTGGAGACCCGCACTGTCACTTGCGGCGACGTGACCCTGCCGTTCGAGGTCAACGATTACGTGCGTTGGCGTCTGATGAACGGCTACGACGATATCGATCTGACGCTGCAGCACGAGGACGACATCGCCGCCTACGAAAAGATGCGCGCCGAAAAGTTCCCCTTCAAGCCCAAGACCATCCCCGCCAAACACTGGGCCGAAGAAAGAATCGAGTCCGCCCGCGAGCCTGAGGACGCAGACTGGACAGGGCCGTTGGCCGATCGCGGCATTATTTAGCCGCGATCGGCCTGCTGAAAGCCCGGTGGGCTTTCAGCAGGCCCTGTGCCGAGCTGCGACAGCAGCGAGGCCAGCATTGAGCCTCGCCGAAAGGCGAGTCCATAATTGCAGGCCCAGGGCCGTTGGCTCTGTGTCTGATTGAGATTATTGGGTCGCTCGCATCGCATCAAACAAAGGTCTCACTGGTGCCCGCGCCCCACATCCATTGCGCGGCGGGCAGGAGTTGCGGCAATATTCCCTTCAGTGCCAACAACGCCATACGGTCGTTATCCACCGCAGCCACCAACACCGGCGTGGCGGCGCTTTCCTCAACACTCATGAACTCCGTCCTAGCGTTCGAAATACTGTGCCTGAATTCGTACACATTTGTGGACATAATCACGATTCATCCAGTAATGACGGTTAGGTTGAGCATCATGACCATGAATGGCATGAATCCGTCGAACGATTCCGATACGGCTCCGGCGCAATCGCTGTCAGCGCAACCGTTGCCACCTCGACCGGCACCGCAGTCTGCGGCACAGTCACAGACGCCGATGCCACAGACGCCACAGTATGTTCAGCCTGGGCCGAGTATGCAGCCGCAATATGCGGGTCAGCCGGAGGCATGGGCACAACCGCTACCTCCACAAGATGTTTCACGGGGTGTTCCACGGATTGTTTCACAAGGTGTTTCACAACCTGTGCCGCAAGCCGCAATACCTGCTGTGCAGCCTGCACAATACGCCGCGCAGCTCGTATACCCGACATATCCCGTCCAACCTACGTATCCTGCCCAGCCGATGTATCCCACGCAGCCGACGTATCCGGCGCAATCCGCCTATTCCCCATACCCGGCGCAACAGTCGGCTCCACAGCCCCTCGCTCATCCGTACTACGCTCAACCAGTGGGCTACGCGCCACAACCCTATTCCGCTGCGCCGCAACCATTCGTGCAAACGGCTCCGGCAATGCCAGTCACAATGCCCAACGCAATGCCTGCCACGATGCCCGCAGCAATGCCCGTGGTCATGCCGATCGATCCTCGCCGTGTATGGCGCACGTGGCGTCGCAAGGTGGTCAATCGTGTAATGGGACTGACTCTCGCCTATGAAGGCATGATGCTCTTGGGCGCAATGGTCGCCACCATTATCGTCGGCGTAATAACCGCGAGCGATTTGTCCGGCGTGCAGTGGGATGGCATCATCAGCCTGATATCGGTGTTCGTCGCGTTCGGATTTCTGCTGCTCATGCGCCACCGTGACATCTTCACCTGCGAATTCTGGCTTGGTGGCCAGCATCGCGACTCGTACGGGGAGCCCAATCAGCTTGGCCACATCAGCCAATATGGCGGCGGGCGCATGCAGCCTCTCTGGGCGTTGATGTTCATCGTGCTGGGCATGGGCGTGCAAGGCATCGTTATGTTGGTGCAGGTCGCTTTTTCCAGGCTGGGCACCGATCTTGCCTCTCCCACGTCAGACAGCATCGCCGAATCCAGCGTCACCGTAAGCATGTGGCTGTACGTTGGGCTGGTCGCTCCGATTTGCGAGGAAGTACTGTTCCGCGGCGTACTGATGAAGGAGCTCAAGCCGTTGGGCAAGAACTTCGCCATCGTCACCTCGGCAATGGTGTTCGGCCTGTTCCATGACGACGTAGTGCAAGGCACATTCGCGTTCCTCTTTGGCCTGATTCTGGGATTCGTGGCCATGGAATACTCGTTGGTTTGGTCGATTGCACTGCACATCTTCAACAATGCGATTCTTTCCGGCGCCATCGATACCCTTGCCGGCAACTATCTTGATGACAACGCATATTTGATATTCTCATTGTCGCTATCTGTGATCGGCGTGATCGGATCGATTATCATATTCGTGATATACGGCAAAGAGATGCGCCAATATCACCGTACGAATCGTAGTATTCCAGACACGTACTTTGGCTGGGCAGCTCCGACGTTCATCATCTTTGTGGTAGCCAATGCCGCTTTCGCCATTATTTCGTTTGTCGGCGCGATGATGGGTTGAGTGTGCGTGTGCGCATGCAGGTTGGCTTATCGTTGAAGCATGAGTGATTTTGAGCCGTTTTACGATGTCAGCCGCAGTTACGAAGACAACTATGAGCAAGGGCCGTTCGGCGCGTTCGCCGAGGCGCTGAAGGATGGCAACGGTGCCGATGCCGCCGGAACCACCAGCGAGGGTGCCTTGGCCACCTTTTTGGGCCAGCCGGTCAACCTGCCTTTCGGCATTCCCGCAGGCCCGCTGCTCAACAGCCGTTTCACCACGGCCGCTTTCCACATGGGTTTCGATCTGGCGACCTACAAAACCGTGCGTTCGCGCGCCTGGGGCTGCAACCCGTTCCCGAACGTGCTCGCCGTACACCCCAAGTCGGCGGACGGTTCACTGACGCCGGGCAGCGCCGAACTGGACGAAGGCGTGCTGGCCGACACCAACTATGAACAGCCGATTTCCATCTCCAACAGCTTCGGTGTGCCCTCGCAGAGCCCTGACGTCTGGCAGCCGGACATGCGCGCCGCCATCGAGGCCGCCGGTCCCGGTCAAGTGCTGGTCCCGAGCTTCCAAGGCTCGCGTGTGGAGGGCATGAGCGAGGAGGAATACATCGCCGACCATGCCACTACCGCCCGCCTGGTCAAGGAGACCGGTGCCAAGCTCATGGTGATGAACACCAGCTGCCCCAACGAGGGCCACAACCGCCTGCTATGCCACAATCCGCTGCTCGTGGGCCGCATCACCGAGGCCGTGAAGCAGGAGATCGGCGACATCCCGCTGATGGTCAAGCTCGCCTACATCCCCAGCGACGACGCTCTGGAGCTTATGGTGCGTTCCACCGTGGGCCACGGCACCGTGCAGGGCTTCAGCACCATCAATACGATTTCCGCCAAACTGGTCGATGCCAATGGCAATCAGGCCCTGCCCGGCGCGGGCCGCGATCACTCAGGCGTGTGCGGCAATGCGATTCGTGGCGCCGGCCTCGACATGGTCGCCCGTCTGGCCGCGATTCGTGAAAAGCTCGGGCTCGATTTCGCGATCAACGGCGTCGGCGGCGTGGTCTCGCCCGCCGACTACCAGGCGTACCGTGACGCCGGCGCGGACTCGGTGATGTCCGCCACCGGCGCGATGTGGGACGCCGAACTGGCCCACAAGATCAAGGCCAGCCGGTAAATCGGCTCCAAAAACAAGCAACAGCCTGTACGGGCCGTGATTCCCAGACGATTCCCAGACAGTGCCCATGTTGCATTGAAACTGTTGCTGTTATATGTAATCACGGCCGAACAAGCTGCATAACTTAACCTCTTTCTTCTTCTCTCCTTTCTCTCCCCGGCGCCCATCACGCCGGGGTTTCTTTTTTGCGGTGGGTACAGCCGTCTTACTCGGCCGCCGCCTTCATGGCCACGGCGCCGACGTAGTAGACCGGCTTGTCGAAGTTCGGCTGGAACAGGAAGTCCACGTTGGCGAGCTGGTCGATGGTGAAGCCGGCCTGAATCGCCATGGAAATCACGTTTGCCGCGCCGGAGATATCGGCCTTGGAACAGAACTGGCCGCCCTTGACCTTGCGGGTTTCCGGGTCCCAGGTCAGAATCGACGTGACTGGGGTGGTGGTGAGCATGAAGTCCGGGCGATAATCCTCGGTGAGCGAGGTCTCGCGGACCGTGAGCCCGCGGCGTTCGGCACCGGCGCGGGTCAGGCCGGAGGCGGCGAGCGAGAGATCGTACAGCTGCACGGCGGACGTGGCCTGCGTGCCCATGTACTTCACGGTCGGCGTCTCGATGTTGCGGCCCACCAGCAGGCCCTGGCGCACCGCGTTGGTGGCCAGCGGAATGTAATCGTGCTGGCCGGTGGGGTTGTAGAACACGGTGGCGGAGTCGCCGGCGGCGTACACGCCCGGCGCGGACGCCTGCATGTAGTCGTCGACCACGATCGCGCCGTTCGGCAGCATGTCCACCTTGCCCTTGAGCAGGTCGGTGTTCGGCAGGAAGCCGACGGCCAGAATCGCCATTTCGGCCGTGTACTCGCCCTTTTCGGTGACCACAGTGACGGTGTCGTCGTCATTGTCGCGGAACTCGACCACCTTCTGGCCGAGCGCGAGCGTGACGCCGTGCTCCTCGAACGCGGCCGCCACCTGATCGGTGATGGTCTTATCGAAATTATTGGCCAGCGGGCGATCAAGGCCGTCGACCAGCGTGGTCTTGACGCCGGTGACGCTGAACTGCTCGGCGATTTCCGCGCCGATATAGCCCGACCCGATCACCACTGCCGACTTGGCGGTTTTCGCCTTTTCCTTGATGGCGATGGCGTGATCCCAGTTCTTGCACAGCAGCACATGCGGGCTGTCGATGCCGGGGATCGGCGGGATGACCGGGCGCGAGCCGGTGGTCACGACCAGTTTGTCGAAAGCGAGGGTCTGTTCGGCGGGGTCTCCGGCCTCGTCCAGCGCGCGGTAGGTGAGGGTTCTGGCGTCGAGGTCCACGGACGTCACGTCGGTGCGCATATGCATGGTCGCGCCGGCTTCGGCCAGAGCGGCAGGGGAGGAGTAGAACATTTTCTTCGGGTCGGATACGTGGTCGCCCACCCACAGGGCGATGCCGCAGGAGAGGAAGGACAGCGTACCGTTGCGCTCGAAAACATGGACGGTCCAATCGGGGTGCTCGGCGAGAATCGAGGTGGTGGCGAACGTGCCGGCGTGCGTGCAGCCGATGACGGCGACTGTGGTCATGAATGCTCCTTTGCTTGTGGACATGGCGTCTGATGCCATTGCCCTGAATCGTAGCGTAGAAGTATGGAGAACGCCGTGGCGGCAAATGTGAGGAAGATCACGTTATCGGTTTGATTCGACGGGGGTATGGGATCCGTTGTGCACGGTGATCAAAGTTCGGCTGGGGTGCATTTCACGGAGTCGGCACATGGCTTATGGCAAACTGGACGGTAGCATTTTTTGAATCTTGATTGATTGAGGAGAGTGGCGTGGCTGAGAATCCGGATGACGTGTTGCATGTCGAGGGCGGCAAGCCTTTGAATGGCACGATCAAGGTGCGTGGCGCGAAGAACTTCGTGAGCAAGGCGATGGTCGCCGCGTTGCTGGCACCGGGCAAGTCGGTGCTGAAGAACGTGCCGGAGATTCGTGACGTGCATGTGGTGTCCGATTTGCTACGTCTGCACGGCGTGGACGTGGATGTGGACGGTGCGAACGGCATTGTGACCATCGACGCCTCGCGTGTGCAGCTGGCCGATGTGGCCGACGTGGATACACTGTCCGGTTCGTCGCGCATCCCGATCCTGTTTTCCGGCCCGCTCGTGCACCGTTTGGGTGAAGCGTTCATTCCCGCGTTGGGCGGCTGCGCGATTGGCGGACGTCCGATTGACTTCCATCTGGAGACGCTGCGCAAGCTGGGCGCCACGGTGGACAAGGAACACAAGGACGGCATCCACATCACCGCGCCCAACGGCCTGCACGGCGCGAAGATCCACCTGCCCTACCCGTCGGTGGGCGCCACCGAGCAGACTTTACTGGCGGCCGTGCTGGCCGAGGGCAAGACCGAACTGTCGGGCGCGGCCACTGAGCCGGAGATCATGGATCTGGTGTGCGTGCTGCAGAAGATGGGTGCAATCATTTCTGTGGACGTTGATCGCACCTTCCGCATCGAGGGTGTCAAGGAACTGCAGGGGTACACGCACACGTCGCTGACGGATCGCATCGAGGCGGCGTCCTGGGCGTCCGCCGCGCTCGCCACGCACGGTGACATTTTCGTCAAGGGTGCCACCCAGCCGGAGATGATCACGTTCCTCAACGTGTTCCGCAAGGTGGGCGGCAAATTCGAGGTGACGGACAAGGGCATTCGTTTCTGGCATCCGGGCGGGGACTTGAAGCCCGTGGCGATCGAGACGGACGTGCATCCCGGGTTCATGACCGACTGGCAGCAGCCGCTCGTGGTGGCCCTGACCCAGGCCAACGGCCTGTCGATCGTGCACGAGACCGTGTACGAGAACCGTTTCGGCTTCACCAAGCCGCTGGTCGAGATGGGTGCCACCATCCAGTTGTACCGCGAGTGCCTGGGCTCGCTGCCGTGCCGTTTCCGGCAGCGCAACTACAAGCATTCCGCCGTGATTTTCGGACCGACCCCGCTGACCGGACGCGACATTGACGTGCCGGACCTGCGTGGTGGGTTCAGCCATCTGATCGCGGCCTTGGCCGCGTCAGGCCCCTCGGACGTGCACGGCATCAGCCTGATCGACCGAGGCTATGCCGACTTCCGCGGCAAACTCGAAGCCCTCGGTGCCGACTTCGACTAATTCGGCCGTTCCTCGGCTCCCCTCTTTGAGGGGAGCCGCAATTCTGTTCTACAACAACCCGTCCGCCTCAAGTGCGGCGGCCATGCGGTCGAAGCATTCCTCCAGTAGCGGGTAGGGCATGGCGAAGTTCATACGCACGCAACCGCGCCCGACCTCGCCGCATTCACGGCCGTCCGTCAACGCCACGTTGGCCTTCTTGAAGAAATAGTCGGCCGGGTCATCGATGCCCAGTGGCGAGAAATCCAGCCACGCGATATACGTGCCCTGCGGCTCCACATAGCGCACCTTGGCGAATCTCGTGCGCATCTGCTCGTTGACCAGCGCGATATTGCGCTCGATATATGCCATCACGCCCTCGAACCATGCCGCGCCGCCGTCATAGGCCGCAGTGGTGGCTATGGCACCGATGGTGGCCGTCTGGTGCTCGGACCATTCCGCGTTCCTCATCCATAGTTCCAGATCGTCCGGATTGGTGAGAATCACCTGCGCGCACTTGGTGCCGGGAATGTTGAACGACTTCGAGGCTGAAGTGGAGGTGAAAGCCTGCATGGCCGTCTGCCGGTTGATTGAGGCGAATGGCACATGCGTGTGGCCTTGGTAGACGAACGGCGCGTGAATCTCATCGGAGAATATACGCACGTTGTACTTGGCGGCCAGATCGGACAATCGCAGCATTTCCTCGCGCGTCAATACCTTGCCGATCGGGTTGTGCGGGTTGCACAGCACGAAGGCATGGCAGCCGTTCGCGAACGCCTGCTCAATGGCGTCGAAATCGAACAGCCATTCATCATTGCGCCCGCTGCTCTCGCTGGCGCCCGCGCACAGCATCGGAATCTCAAGGACTTCCACGCCATACAGACGCGGCACGCTCAGGAACGGCATATAGGCCGGAGTCGGTACCACGATGGAGTTGCCGGCGCGCACGATCTCGCGCAGGAACACTTCGAACGCCTCCAGCACGTCCGGCACCGGGCGGATGCACGTCGGATCCACATCCCAGCCGTAGCGGCGCTGCCATGCGGCGCACGAGCGGGCGACCTCCTTCTTCCACGGGTCGGGAATGTAGCCGAGCGCGCCACGTTCGGTGGCCTCTTCGATGGCTTCGGCCACGCATGGTGCCAGACCGTAATCCATCTCGGCGATGAATGCGCCGATGCAGCCGGGGTAGCGGGTCCATTTATCCGAACCGACCTGCTTCAGATCCTCGATGGTCGTCACGTCGATGTGATTGGCATCAAAGCAAGAGACGTCGGCGGTTGCGTTGCTCACAGTCGTTGACTGGGGAATGTTGTTCATGCTCATAACATGTCATTGTTCCTGGTACAGAAGGGCTGCTCAACGGTCTGGCTCCCCGAAATCGTGATGGCGTTCGCAAGCTTGCTTATCGCTGTCCGACTACTTGGCACTCAAATATTTGAGTGACGTGCGCTCGAGCTCTTCGAGCAATGAACCGAGCGCGGGACGATGGTCGCCGGCACGAGTCACGATGCCGACCTCGCGCGCCGCAAAATCGTCGGCGATGGGACAGGCCACCAGATCGCCTTGCAGATTGATATGTGTATCGAGCGCCGGCACCAGCGAGACGCCCATGCCAACCTCGACCAGGTTCTGCGTGGCCCAGTAATCATCCGTGCAGTGGCGGATATCCGGCTTGAATCCGGCACGGGTGGCCAGTTTCACCAAATTTGCGCGGCAGGTGGGGCAGCCGGCGATCCAATGCTCGTCTTTGGCGGCGGACAGCGGCACGGGTTCGCCGGTCTCCTCGAATCGTTTGGCGATGTCGCTGGAGCGGCGGACCAACAATCGCATCGGATCGTAACCCAGCGACTGGAAGGTCAGATCGTCGCCGATGTGCAGGAAGTTCGGGATGCTGCTGTACCGGAACACGGCGGCGGCATCGGCCTTGCCTTGGGAAATCAGACCGATCGCCTCCGGCGGCTCCATCTGAATCAGGCTCAGCTCGATGTCCGTGAACATACTGAGCTTGACCACGGTACGGGCCGCGATAGTAGAGCAGATTGACGGTGGGGCCACCAAATGCAGGTGATCAAACCGATGATGCCGATAATCCTCGACTTCACGGGCCGCCCGCTCCAGCCGATCGGCGATGGCCTCGCCGTGGCGGGCGAGCATCGAACCGGTGGCGGTGAGTTCCACACCATGCGAGGTGCGTTGCACCAGAGTCGAACCGCACTGTGCCTCCAGCTTTTTGATCTGCTGGCTGATGGCCGGCTGCGACCAACCCGTGGC
>OGYU01000002.1_pt1 | contig 173326 bp, 152 predicted proteins | sample 1576581 | NCBI WGS metagenome assembly OGYU01 (sample SAMEA3541547, study PRJEB24748) | human gut metagenome | biome: human gut; feature: human-associated habitat; material: faeces | place: China | collected 2012 | reverse complement strand
TGGAGCTTTCTTAGTTCAGTTGTTTCGTGTGGTAACTTAACAATAACGGATTATGAAAAGTAATTCCACTGCTTTTTAATAAAAATAAAACTGCGCCACAGCCTTGGCAGGCCATCGCGCAGCGATTTTGTTCAATCGGTATTTGAGGAGGGCTATGATGGAATGATTTACTGTGCAATTATTCTTTCAATTTTATTCCTGCTTAGTGGGATTATGAGTAGTTCAGTGTTATTGATTATTGCATCAGTATTATTTGCACCAAGTCATATTGTAACTTCATATAGAAATGCAAAATGAGATTTGCAACTTCTGGCACGTTGTTACGAATTTTAGAGCTTTCTATGGTTTCGATACTCTATTATTCCCCAAAACAGTCCGAGAATAAACAGCGTGACCACAATAATAAAGCTGTATTTGAATGGTACACCAAAATGTGCTTCTATGACATCAAGAGTTCCGATAGCACTGAGTAAAGAAATAATGTATAGCAGAACATTCAAAATCGCAGAGTTTCTGCTTTTCTTTAGTTCATTTTGTGCAGTCAAATAGGATATTTTTAGGTGAAGAGCTTCTGCATGTTTTTTGTAAGGCTCGCTTTCCTTAATGTAGTTCAATAAATTATGAGTTTCAATTGGAAGATTAGGAGAGCAAAAAAGATTCTGCAAGTAAATATCATTTCGTACCGACCGCCGAAGATCTGTTTCATTTTCAAGGTTAGAGTTTTGAAAAATATGAATATAGAGTTTTAGCGATTCCAATATAATGGCCGAATATAAAATTGGTTGAAAGTTATCACAATCAAAGTCAGAAACTACACTACAACCAGCTTGTGGATAATATTGGTATATTTCCACTGTACTAATGTCCTTAATTGGTTCAGCAGGCGCTTTCGTATCAATGAGTTTGCAAAAGTAATCTGAAATATTTTCAATATTATTCGAAAAGACCAATGTGTCATGCACAAAGAAATATTCTTGGGAACGATAACACTTATTTGTCAATTCCCAGATAAACTCAGAAATATTTTCATATATTATTTCAGAAATTTTCATTCCTGCCTCGACAGGTTTCTCTTCATCAAAGAATTGATATTTCTCCACAGACAGTAGGTTGTAGTTTTCTGCTTTTGCCCCGACATCATCTTTGGCAAGTGGTTTTCCTGTTTTGTAGTTTATGACTTCAAAAACAATGAACAAAACACTGTTCATCATAAAGGCACCGGCATCAATTTGATACATCTGACCATTTATCCAAACTAAAAATGGCTCTAGCCAGAAAGTAAATTCGATTTTGAAATATCGTTCATCAACTAAGATAGATTGTGCGTGCCTAAGATTGATATAGAAACCGGAATCTTTCAAAGAGTCACTTGCATTATTTTCTTTTTCAGCTGAATCTTTTGATTTGAAGGAAAATGTAGTCGCTTGATGTACATAATCATATTGGGCCGTTACCTCCATTTTCCCATCAACAGAAGTAATAGTCTCGTCTGTTGCCACGAAAGAAAGATGATGCTTTTCCAGTAAGGATTGCATCTGCTTCTTTTTGTGCGGGATAACATTACGAAGTTTTCGTAAAAACCAGTTTGTCGCTTTATACTGTGTCGAATTATATGCGCTTAAAAATAAAACAGTATCATCCACTTGCAATGACCTCCGATCTCGTCAGTAAAATTTATATTATTAATTATACAGCCAAATGACATACACAACAAGCATAGTGCAACAGATAATACTGTTGCTTATTTTTTGATAAAAAGTCCTTGACAACTCGTTTCGGGAAAGACAGCAAAATCTATTCTGATTAGCTGTGGTGCAAGGTTGGCACCATTTGACATTAAGGAGCTGTGTGACCTGACTGCTTATGATGAACTGGAGCTTGATACATTGGGTGAGAAAAAGACAGCATTGTTTGTCATTATCTCCGATACCGATGCGACATTCAATTTCATTGTAAGTATCATGTATTCGCAGTTATTCAATCTGCTTTGTGACAAGGCAGATGATGTATATAACGGAAGAATGCAGATTCACGTCCGGTGCTTACTGGACGAGTTTGCAAACATCGGGCAGATTCCACAGTTTGAGAAGCTGATTTCTACCATTCGTAGCCGGGAAATATCAGCTTCTATTATTTTGCAGTCAAAATCACAGCTCAAGGCTTTGTAACGGGACAACGTATCCACGATTGAAGGAAACTGCGACACTATCCTGTTTCTGGGAGGAAAAGAGAAAGATACTCTGAAAGATCTGGCAGAAATTCTTGGGAAAGAAACGATTGACCTTTACAATACCTCAGATACAAGAGGTACGAGCCAGTCCTACGGTCTGAACTACCAAAAGACCGGAAAGGAACTGATGAGCCAGGATGAGATTGCAGTCATGGATGGCAGCAAGTGTATCATGCAGCTTAGGGGCGTGAGACCTTTTTTCTCAGATAAGTTTGATATAACGAAGCATAAGCAGTACCCACTGTTATCCGATTATGACAAAAAGAAAGAGTTTGACATTGAAAAATACGTCAAGAACCGCAACAGACTCCACTTTAAGAGGGATGATGTGGTGGATGAGGTATGCGATGTCGGAGAAATCACAGCTTAACTTCTGGACATTGTGACCAGAAGTTGTTTTACAACTGAATATGGAACTTATGATATGGGAGCTTTTCTAAAAATTATAATTCAGAGAAGCGCCTTTTTATTTTTTGAAAAAGGAGACAAACAAATGGGCTTTTTTACAACATCAGTAACAGGACTTAAAACAGTAGTAACCGCAATCGGCGCAGGTGTGGGTGTATGGGGCGTTATCAATCTTCTTGAAGGATACGGAAATGATAATCCCGGTGCAAATGCTCATGTGCGGTAAAGTAACACACAAGAATTTGATAGACAGCCACTCACTTTTCCGAATGTATTTACATCTTTTCTCTTGACAGGTTAACACAAATTGCCTATACTGTGCTTATCGAATAAGTACACTTATTACGATAAGTACGCATGGTGAGGTGAGAAAGTGGAGATTATCATAAGTAATAGCAGTGATAAGCCTATTTACGAACAAATCTGTATGCAAGTAAAAAGTTTTATTATGGACGGCACATTATCTGCTGGCGAAGCCCTCCCTTCTATGAGAGCTTTAGCAAAAGATTTACATATCAGTGTTATTACCGTTCAGAGAGCATATGAAGATTTAACGAGAGATGGATTTATAGAAACTGTATCTGGAAAAGGCAGTTTTGTAGCATCACAGAATAAGGAATTTATTCAAGAGGAACAGTTACGAATTGCTGAAGAACTTTTACAAAAGGTCGCAGAAATTGGTCGAGCAAATGGCATTAGTCTTGGGCAAATGACAAATATTCTAAAACTATTTTACGAGGAATAACGAGAGGTGACAGGCATGGATAATAACATTTTGGTGCAGAATTTATGCAAGCAATTTGAGGGATTTTCTTTGGACAATGTTTCGTTCAAAGTCCCTAAAGGTAGGATTGTAGGCTTTATTGGCGAGAATGGTGCAGGAAAAAGCACTACTATCAATCTGATATTAAATGAATTAAACAAAGATAGCGGACAGATACAAGTCTTTGGAATAGACCATACAATTCCAACTGTCAAAGAAAATATTGGCGTCGTTTTTGATGAATGTAATTTTCATGATGTGTTTACAGCCGCAGATATTGAAAAAATCTTGAAAAGAGTTTATAAGACATGGGATAGTAACCTTTTTTCACAATACTTGAAGAAATTCAAAATCCCGACCAAGAAAACGATTGGCACATTTTCTAAAGGCATGAAAATGAAGTTGTCTATCATTTGTGCTATGGCACATAGACCTAAACTGTTGATTTTGGACGAAGCAACAACAGGTCTTGACCCCGTTGTGCGTGATGAAGTATTAGATCTATTTTGGGAATTTATCCAAGATGAAGATTGCTCTATCTTCTTTTCGTCGCATATTACTTCGGACATACAAAAAATTGCAGACTATGTGATTTTAATTCATCAGGGAAAAATCATTTTCGAGGAACAGAAAGATAATCTTGTTTATAATTATGGCGTGGAAAAGTGCGGAAAAGAAAAATTTGCACAGTTTTCCTCTGATGATTATATTATACACCGGACTACAAATATGAGCGTGGAGTGTCTTGTTCATGACAAGGAAGCATTCAAACAAAAATACAAAAACATCATTGTGGATAATGCCACATTAGAAGATATTATGCTTTTCTATGTTAAAGGAGGTACATCATGCGAGGATTGATATATAAAGACACATCCATTTTCTTCAAGAGTATTGATAAGAAACTTATTCTGATTGCAGCAGTAGCTATTGTTCTACTTATTTTCAATGCTGGAATTTATGCTGGCTTATTTGCTTCCGTTATGTTTGCCATGACAATCGGTATGCAAAATATTATGAGTTTCGCAAGTGATGAAAAGGCAAGCTGGAAAAAATATCAATTAGCTATGCCGATAAGCAATTTTACTGTTGTTGCAAGTAAATATGTTTCCGTAATATATACTGTTGTAATCAGCATTTTGGGAAGCATTGCGTTCAATAGTTTATCCAGCATAATTTTTCAAAACTTTGATATGCTTATCTGGTTATTTTCGATTGTAGCAGCAATTATTATCCCATTATTATGGACAGGAATTTGCTTGCCATTAACTTATTGGTTTGGTTTTCGTTCTGCGCAAACTATGGGATTGATTGTGGTAAATCCAATGTTTTACTTTGTAAAATATTTTGAAGATGGGCCGGGAATGGCTGCTATGGTAAATTCTGTTCATTCATATGTGCTAATCACAGGGATAGCGGCAATTTTGATTTTTGGAATTTCCCTTATAATAAGCACCATTGGATATAGTCGCAAGAATTAAATCTGCAATTACCATTCAAAAATAGTAAACCCAGCCGAGCCACACTAGATGAAAATTTCAAGAACGATATGGATTCTGCTTCGAGCATTGAGCAATAACCGCAGCTACTTTGAAGCACTTGAAGTAAAAGCTGAGAAAATGGCTAAGAAGTATGATTGTGCCTTTGTGGATAATGAAATGCCTTATGGCAGAGTCCCGCAGGGGCATCCGGTGATCGTAGATTATTTCTATCATGAGGAAATACGTGGGACAGAGAATACCGGAAAAAGAAATCGCTAACTTCCGATTTGTAGAAATCAGGAAATATAGTAGGGGTTGTTTTATTTAACAAAACTAAATTTGTGATACATCGGCCACACGCTGGAAAACATAACTATTATCATTTTCAAATAGAGGTTAAAGTTGGTGCAAAATGGAAGTGTATAGCAAGAATTCCATTTTCATCAAAGAAATAAGAGGAGCTTAAAATGAAAGAGATTCTATCTGCAAAATCAATTGACAACATATATAAAGAAATAATTGAAGAAAAAAACTATATAATACATGCAGAAGTAGAAGGATTAATTGTTGGTTTGTATGAATTTTTTGAGAGATTAGCGACACAAAAAAAAGAGTTACTAAAAGCAAAAAAAAGATTTAAATTAGATAAATTAATATTTGATTCGGATATTTCTGGAGATGTAAAATTATTTTTTGAATATGTAGGATATTTTAATGAAGGAAGTATGAAGATGATTGTTTATAGTCAAGAAAAAAAGTATATGATAATAGACATTATTGATGGTGATGAAATATTATTGGAAAGATGTTCCAGTAGTGATTAGGTTTTTTCTTGGATTGGTGCTATGTCAAGATTTAGCACAAAATAAAATGAGAAGTTCTGTCAGCTAAGCAGCCGGCAGAGATTTAACCCTCTCATACAATTTTTCAAATTCATCAGGTGACATGTAATCACAGTGACAATGAATTCTGACAGTGTTATATAAGGTTTCGATGTATTTAAAAATCAGGTTGTATGCGTGTCTGTAATTCTTAATGTTAAAACGGTTAAGCCATTCCCTTTGTACTCCGGATTCGTAATTGCCTGAACCGATTACGGGAATGTCGCCGTCATTGTTTCGGTACTGTGATTCCCATCTGGCAAGGGTGCTAATGCCGATGCCCAGGTTCTTTGCACATTGAAGTTGTGTGAAATCAGGATGCTCCTTACGATAGTTGATGGCATCCAGTTTGAATTGTTTGGTATGTTGTTTTCTTGGCATAATGAGTACCTTCTCTTGGTATTATATAATATTTTCGGGGGAAAATCTCATTTTGTTTTGCACTATTTATATGCTAGCACTATATTGCAAAAAAGAATCAATGGAAATTAGTAGTAAGATATGCAGTTGTTAATGGAATAATAAAAATTGCAGATGCGTGGATTAAGACGAGGTAATATTATGAGTGTGTATGATGATGAAATTTTACAACAATACGAGCAAAAACAAAAATGGGGGAAATGTATATCCTATTTAACATCTTTAGTTGATGAAACAAATTTTTTAGATGTTAATATAAGAATATTTATAGAATGTTGGTATGTTTTATCGAATTGGGATTGTTTTATAGAAGTAGAAAACAATCATATGTATATATTCTCACAAAATTTAAAAAAAGCATATGATGTAATTTTGAATGCTAAAAATAATACATTAGGAAAGACAATTATGAGATATTGTATTTCTTCTACACCATTGGTTTTTGATTTCTTAGAAGGAGACTATTGTGTGATAGAAAAATATGGAAATAAGTTGATAAGAGAGGAGAAAAAGAATAATTGCTTTGCAATGTTTTTAAATGAGTTCGAAAAAAAAAGAAGTTATAGAAGAAAATCTTCTAAAACAATGTAAAAAAATATTTATAGGAAATTCTGAGAGTGTTAACTATTTTTTTGAGTTGATTAATGATTATAAAAGATGTTATTAGAAAAAGCGCTACTAGAAAAATGGTTAAAGTATAACGTAAATTGTACAATTAAGAGCATAAAGCACTATAAATAAAGGAAGGTGTCACACTTGAATTAGAAGGTAACTCAGTTTTAATCGAATCCTTTGTTTTAAAGGAAGAGGTAATAAAAAAATTAAAGCAATTTAAATCAAAAGTTCGTGAAATTCATTATGTTTTTGTCTTGACAACTGAACCACTATACGTTACTGTGATAAAATGTGAGAAAAAAAATATATCAACATATAAAAAACGGAGGAAGAGAGTTATGTTTGATACCATTCATCATATTGCAATCATTGGAAGCGATTATGAACAATCAAAACATTTTTATGTGGATCTGCTTGGATTTAAAATAATTAGAGAGAATTATCGAAAAGAACGTGATGATTACAAGATTGATATGGCATGTGGGCTGCAGGAAATAGAACTTTTTATCATAAAAAATGCTCCAGCTCGTGTAAATTATCCAGAAGCATTGGGATTACGCCATCTGGCATTTAAAGTGGAGAGTGTAGATGATACAGTAAAAGAATTGAATGGGAAAGGAATTGAAACTGAGCCGGTCCGTCTGGATGATTATACCGGAAAGAAAATGACATTTTTCCATGATCCGGATGGACTTCCACTGGAAATTCATGAGTAGAAAATAGTGAGTAAAATATTCTTGCTTCAAGCATGTAATTTAATATTCTTACCAGGCAACAGTGTGTCGCATTAATCCACCTTCGCCTAAAGAATATTCAGGATGATACTTTCCTGTGCTTGATGCTCCAACGTGATACCAATATTCAGGTATTGTTTTAATCATTTCTCCGGCTAAAATTCTTAAATCATCATTTTCGATTGTTCTTAAACAACCATACATTAATTCTTCTCTCATTCTTCTAATTCCTTTCTAAAAAAAACGAACAGCATTAATTTGCTGTTCGTTGCTTATTATTTACTCAAATAGTATAAATCATCGGGACATATATCTTGTCCGTGTTCCCATACTACCGTAAACCCATCTGTTTTTACACTGTTAAAGTAATCAATGTTTTTGAGTTCTTCAAACCATGTTCCTTTTATATAAGGCTTTACTTGGAAGACTAAGGATAGTGCTGTAAGTAATATATTTAAGCGAAGGAAATATGTTGTTTAGTGGAAAGTGTGGTATGATATATTTAAATTTAGTTAAAGAATGGAGGCAAAATAAATTGCATTTTAGTTATTGCCCATATTGTGGTTCAAAACTTATTGGAAAAGAAATCGGAGACGAAGGAGTTATTCCTTATTGTGAAAACTGCAACATACCTTTGTGGGATATGTTTACCACAAGTATTATCACAGCCGTTGTAAATGAATATAATGAAATTGCTCTATTAAGACAAAACTACGTTTCAGCAACCAAATATGTATGTGTTGCGGGAATAATGAAAATGGGTGAGTCAGCCGAGGAAACAGTAATTCGTGAAGTGAAGGAAGAAATCGGTCAGGACGTGGAAAGCTTAGAGTTTATAAAAAGCTATCCTTATGAGAAAAAAGAAATGTTAATGCTTGGTTACAAGGCAACTGTAAAAAAGAAAGAGTTTAAACTGTCCTGTGAAGTTGATTCAGTTAAGTGGGTTAAATTTGAAGATGCGTTGGCTTTGTTGAGAGAAGGAAGTGTGGCATGGCAGTTAGTGAAGCAGGTTATAGAAAAATGATAAAAATAAAAGCTTACGTGTGTTATAAAGGATAACATACATAAGCTTTTATTATTGAATTGCCCTTTCGGCTTAACATTATTGATTCGACCTTTCGTCTATAATTATGCTAACACAGAATTTAGAGAAAATCAATCACAAAAATAATTTAATCAACTTCTATTAATTTATTATATTCAAGTTGAAGAGTATCATGTTCCTGTTTTAATACATTATAATTATGTTCCAATTCAGTATATTTTTGTTGTAAAGAAGTAAATTCATTATTAATTTTGTATAAGCGGATATTTTCCTTAGGAAAAGCTAATTTAAAAATAGTGTTTTTGATTTCTTTAAATAACGAATCCTGAAGATTAATATTTTTAAGTTTTCCCTTTTTGGAAATTAATCGCCCTGCACTTATAACTTTGATGTCGGACAAAAGAATGGCTCCAGTTTTTTCAAATCCATCAGATTTATCACCCATGTCATTGCCGTATACTTTGCGCATCATTTTGTTTCCATCTGGATTATCAGTAGGATGGAAAGCGTTTTTTATGTTGTCAGGTGTTGTGGAAACAGGAACAACTAAGTACATTCCGCCTATTTTTTCAAGGATGACAACGGGGTGATGGTAAGAAAATTCAGGTTTATAATTGATTCCTAAATCTGCATAAAAAATGTCGCTTATGGAAATGCAAATTTTAGTCGAAGTAAAATTTCTTCTAAAAAACCAGTTTTGCAAACCTATTAACTTCGAGATTGAGAAATTCATTTAGGCATACTGCCGAATCAGATGTATTTTTGTTTTTGTTGTGTCTATCACGAATTATATTTCTAAGTGATTCAAAATTAATTTTCAAAAGTAGTACCTCTTCTTCCTTTAATTAGTCATTTGTAATGTTGAGTTTCATAATATCATAAAAATAAATAGATGTCATTGTAAAAATGGCATAAAATGATAAAATTATTACAACAATACTTACAATAAGAATTAAGTATCAAAGGAGGGAGAGAACTATGGCTAGAAATAATAACCTGATGATTAGTGAAATTAAAAAAAATTTAGAAATGACAGATAACAAGGTTAAAAAAATTGAAAGTAATTTAGAAAAAATCGAAACAAATGTTAAAGAAATCAAAAATACATTAGATGATTCTAAAGCCAAAGAAACAGTTAAATCATCTAGAAAAATTTTAAAGTATATTCTAACGTCGATTGTACCAATAGCCTCTTTGGGTGTGGCAATTATATCTTTGATAGTAGCAATTAAGGCGTTTGAATCGAGTAAAAAAATAGGAATAAATAATTCAGCACTATCTTTTTCATACCAAAGTGTTAATATAGAAAAATTAACTACAAAAGAGGGAATTGAAATAGTAATAGGTGGCAGTAAAAGAACAAGAGGAGGTGCAAAATTAAAAATTGATGTAAAAGTTGAGTCGGGTCAAATGGCGTCCTTGTATTTGATTGAAAAAAATGGAGAAAAGCTCGAGTTTGAACTTTTAAATTCAGAAAATATACAGAATAGATTTTCAGGAATAAAAACATACAAAGTAAATGCATACTTTGATATGGAAAAGAAGGAAAAAATCAAAAACATAAAAATGGGAATGGGACAATTGTATGTACTTGCAGAAGATTTAAATGGTCAGGTATATATTGACGTAATTCAAATTATTGGTCCGATTATACAAGAATCTGATGAGATGAATACAGCACAAGTTTATGATAATTATGCTGAATATAGTTTTAGATATTTGAAGAATAATAAGTTAATTACGTTGAATGAAAATGATGATTTTGATAAAGAATGGGTTGAATTAACAGATACATATCCAGAAAGTTTAAAAGAAACTAACATAGAAAAAATAGAGGAGGATATATCAATGATAAGAGAAAAATATTCAAAATACAAATATTAGTGATGATGAAAAATGGTGATTGTTAAAAATAAATATATTATTAAAAATAGAAGTTTTTAGTAATAGATAATTTATAATTAGAGATTAGAATAAGAGGGTATAAATGAACAAAATGACAATATATTTTCATCTTCCGGGTTTGTTTGAATTTTATGATTTTTATAGTGTGTTTTTGTCCCTATTTAAAGAACATAGAGAGTATTTTTATGATTGGTGTGAAATTGGTTCGATATACGGTGCCCCGGCAGACTGTCTTTGGGGCGGTGGTCGTGCAGGTTTTGGAGAGTGCAATGCTAAAATTGTATTAAAACTTATGAATGAATACAACATTTCTCCAAGGCTTACATTTAGCAATTCATTGTTAAGAGAAGAGCATCTTTCAGACAAGAGGTGCAACGATTTATGTGAAATGTTTTATAAAGAAAGCAAAGCGCAGAGTGGCATAATTGTACATTCGGATTTACTTTTGAATTATTTGAAAAATAAATATCCAAATTTTTATTTTGTATCATCAACCACAAAAGTAATAACGGATTTTGAAGAGTTTAAAAGCGAAGTTGACAGGGAAGAATTTAGTTATGTTGTACCTGATTTTCGATTAAATAAAGATTTTGAAAATTTAGAAGGATTAACTAAGACTCAGAAAAATAAAGTAGAATTTTTGTGCAACGAATGTTGTTGGTTTGGATGTAAGGATAGGAAGAACTGTTACGAAGCTGTAAGCCGAAAAAACTTAGGAGAAAATCAAAAGGAGCATATATGTAAGTCACCTACCGCTGAAAAGGGGTATCGTTTTTTAGAAGCAATGAAAAATCCGGGATTTATAAGCATAGGTGACATTGAAAACAAATATGTTCCAATGGGATTTTCTAACTTTAAAATTGAAGGCAGAAGTCTTGGAAGTGCGTTGATATTAGAATTTTTATTGTATTATATGACAAAGCCTGAATACCATATAAATGTTAGGGAAGAAATATATCTGGATAATATGCTTGATTTGTTTTAAAAGTGAAGTATATACAACTAATATCATTAATGCTATGCTTAGGAGCAGCAGGAACCAACAAAAACAAAAAAGATTCAGAGTAGTTCATTAAATATACACAGATTACTGGTTTAATATTAGTATAAATAATAGAAGATAATTGAATATAAATCAGCCAGAGAAAAATTCAGTAGCAAACAATAGGCAGATTTTTGAAATTTTGCGAGTATAGTGTAAAGCGATAAACCTACTGTTTGAGCCGTAGGCGAGTTTAGGTTTTCGCTTTACAATAGACGACGGAGCAAAATGAAAAAATCAACGTGTTTGCAATAAATTTTTCTCAGGGGATTAGGTTTTGCCAATTATCTAAAGTGCTATGGAGGAATATTATGAAACAATTAAAGATTCTTGTTGTAGATGATGAAGATAGAATGAGAAAGCTTGTAAGAGACTTTCTTGTAAGAAAACAATATGAAGTAGTGGAAGCATCAAACGGTGAAGAAGCCGTAGATGTGTTCGTGGAGAGCAATGATATTGACCTTATTATTTTGGATGTTATGATGCCTAAGATGGATGGATGGGAAGCCTGCAGGGAGATTAGAAAGATTTCTAAGGTTCCAATTATTATGCTGACAGCAAAGAGCGAGGAAAGTGATGAGTTGCTTGGTTTTGAACTTGGAGTTGACGAGTACATTTCAAAACCGTTCAGTCCGAGAATTCTTGTGGCAAGAGTTGATGCAATCCTTAGAAGAACTAATAATATAGGTCAGGATCAGATTGAACAGGCTGGAGATATTGAAATAAACAAGGCGGCTCATATTGTTACAGTAAAGGGTGAACCTATTGAACTTAGTTTTAAGGAATTTGAATTGTTATCATATTTCATACAAAATAAAGGAATTGCTTTATCAAGAGAGAATATTCTTAATAATGTATGGAATTATGATTATTTTGGAGATGCAAGAACTATTGATACCCACGTTAAAAAACTAAGAAATAAGCTTGGAGAATGTGGCAAATACATAGTTACAATTTGGGGTATGGGATACAAATTCGAGGTTAACTAATGAAGGATATAGATAAGAATAAAATGAAACATACCATCGGTTACAAGATGACCGTAATTATAGTGGCAATCATGGGATTATCCCTGATTGCTGCTAGTATATTTAGCAGCTTTTTCTTAAGCAAGTATTATAAGAAAACAAAGCAAGATTCTATTAAGAAAGTATATAATGAGTTAATAAAAATAACTCAGGATGATTCAGATATAGAAAACAGTGATGATGTTTCCATACTTAACAATATATGTGAAAAAGCTGGAGCTACTATGATTGTAGTTGATAGTGCCGGGGAATCTATTTATGATTATGGTGCCGGAAAAATGCTTGCGGACCGTTGGAAGGATATGATTTTTGGCAGTAATACTAAGCAGAAGGAAGAGCCAAAGATTATAGAAAAAAATGACAAATACACTATTCAATCTACAGTAGACAGATTTTCTGCCAATCAATACTATGAGCTTTCAGGAGGTGTATCTTCGGGAAACTACGTAGTTATAAGAATGTCAGTGGAAAGCTTTAGGGAAAGTATAGCTATTGCAAATAAGTTTTATTTAGGTGTTGGAATATCACTTATTCTTGTAACAACAATTATTATTATTGGGATAACAAGAAAGTATACACAGCCTCTTTTGCAGTTAGCTGATATTTCAAAAAGAATGTCAGAACTTGATTTTAATGTAAAATATGCAGATGAGAGAAATGATGAAATAGGTGTACTTGGAGAAAGTATGAACGAAATGTCAGATAAGCTGGAAACGGCAATTTCAGAGCTTAAATCTGCCAATTTACAGCTTCATAAGGATATTGCAAAGAAGGAAGAAGTAGATGAAATGAGAAAGGAATTCATTTCTAATGTTTCTCACGAATTAAAAACACCTATTGCACTTATTCAGGGTTATGCAGAGGGACTTCAGGAAAGTATAAGTGATAATCCGGAGGATATGGATTACTACTGCGATGTTATTATTGATGAAGCCGGCAAGATGAATAAGATGGTTAAGAATCTTTTAACGTTAAATCAATTGGAATTTGGTAATGGCAGTGTAAATATGGAAAGATTTGACATTACATCTGTTATAGCCGGTGTAATTCATTCTATGCAAATTAAGGCTAATGAAAAGCAGGTTAATATTGAATTTAATCAAATGGAACCTACTTACGTTTGGGCAGATGAGTTCCAGATTGAAGAGGTTATTACTAATTATTTAAGTAATGCTTTAAATCATGTTGACGAAAATAGAATAATTCAAGTGAAAATTCAGGAAAAAAATGGTATAGTAAGGGTATCTGTTTTTAACACAGGAAAAAATATTCCTGAAAATGAGCTTGATAATATTTGGATCAAGTTCTATAAAGTTGACAAAGCAAGAACAAGAGCTTATGGTGGCAACGGTATAGGATTATCTATAGTTAAAGCCATTATGGACAGACACGAAAAGAAATGTGGAGCAATTAACAGACCGGATGGTGTTGAATTTTGGTTTGAGCTTGATTGCAATTCATTAGAGAAAGGGACTGAATAAATGATAGCAATTATTGACTATGATGCAGGCAACATTAAAAGCGTGGAGAAGGCATTTCAGTATATAGGAGAAGATACTGTAGTATCAAGAGACAAGGATGTTATTCTTTCAGCAGATAAGGTAGTTCTTCCGGGAGTTGGTTCTTTCGGAGATGCAATGGAGAAATTGAGAGATTATGATCTTATTGATACAATCAATAAGGTTGTGGAAAATAACACACCTTTTCTTGGAATATGCTTAGGACTTCAGCTTTTATTCGAAAGCAGTTATGAAACTCCGGGAGTGGAAGGACTTGGAATTTTAAAAGGAAAGATTCTTAGAATACCTGACAAGCCGGGATTTAAGATTCCACATATTGGATGGAACTCTTTGGAACTTACTAATAACGGAAGATTATTTAAAGGCATTGAAGAACAGTCTTATGTTTATTTTGTACATTCATATTATTTGGAAGCAGAAGATGAGCAGATAGTTAAGGCTTCAACAGATTATGTTACACATATTCATGCATCTGTTGAAAGTGGTAATGTTTTTGCATGCCAGTTTCACCCTGAAAAGAGTGGTGATGTAGGACTTCAGATTTTAAAGAATTTTGCGGCATTATAATATAGATTTGGGAGAGAAATATGCATACAAAGAGAATTATTCCATGTTTGGATGTAAATAACAATAGAGTTGTAAAAGGTACTAATTTTGTGAATTTAAAAGATGCAGGTGATCCTGTTGAAGTTGCAAAAGCTTATAACAAGGCAGGAGCGGATGAACTTGTATTTTTAGATATTACTGCGTCTTCTGACCATAGACATACTGTTACGGATTTGGTAAGAAGAGTGGCAGAACAGGTTTTTATTCCGTTTACTGTTGGTGGAGGAATTAGAACTGTGGACGATTTTAAGGAACTTTTAAGAGAGGGCGCTGACAAGATTTCAATTAATTCATCAGCTATTATGAATCCTAATCTTATAAGTGAAGCGGCTGACAAGTTTGGGAGTCAGTGCGTTGTAGTTGCCATTGACGCTAAGAGACGTGAAGATGGTAGCGGCTGGAATATATACAAGAACGGTGGACGTGTGGATATGGGCATTGATGCTGTTGAATGGGCAATGAAGGTTGATAAACTTGGAGCAGGAGAGATTTTGCTTACAAGTATGGATTGTGACGGAGTGAAGCAGGGCTATGACATTGAACTTACAAAGATTATAGCTGAAAATGTTTCTGTTCCTGTTATTGCTTCAGGTGGAGCTGGAACTATGGAGCATTTTTATGATGCATTAACAGAGGGAAAGGCTGACGCAGCTCTTGCAGCTTCATTATTCCATTACAAAGAATTGGAAATTAATGATTTAAAACATTATTTAGATGGTAAGGGAGTGCCGGTACGTTTGTAGAAACGTAGATACTTAAAGATGAAATATTATTTTATTATTAATCCTAACAGTGGAAAAATAGACACAAATCAGTTTGAACAGAGGATTTTAAAGGAATGTTCAAAAGAAAAAATTAAATACAAAATATTCTATACACATAATGCAGGGGATGCAAAGAAGTTTGCAAAAAAAATACCTGATGAAGAATGTGTTGTTTTTTCTGTCGGTGGAGATGGCAATTTAAATGCAGTTCTAAACGGGTTGGCAGGTTCTAAGAACAAGATTCTTGGAAATATTCCAACAGGCAGTGGAAATGATTTTGAAAGAACACTTAACCAATATGATGACGGAATACATGATTTTGATTTTGGAATTATTAATGGAAGACATTTTATTAATGTTGCCTGTGTAGGACTTGATGCTGATGTGGCTAACAATATTTCATGGATTAGGAAGAAAAAATGGATTCCGGTAAGCCAGCGCTACAATGCCAGCATTTTGTATACTTTTATTAAATATGAATTTAAAAAAGTAAAAGTACAGATAGACGATAATCAAAGTTTTGAAAACCAATGCACAATACTTGCCATATGCAATGGTCAATATTATGGTGGAGGTTTTAGAATGGCACCCCACGCTACACTTGACGATGGATTATTTGATGTATATTTTGTGGAAAAAATGCCAAAGGTTAAGGTTTTACCATTGTTTGTAAAACTGCTAAGCGCAAAGCATGAAAAATCTCCGAAGATTAAGAAATATCAAGGGAAAAAAGTGGTTATTGACAGCGATAAGAGATACACTTTTAATGTTGACGGAGAAATGGTAACGGATAATCATTTTGAAATAGAAATGAGAAAAAATGCAGTAAAGGTTTTCTGCAATAAGGAATTTGTGGAAAGAATAATAGGAAAGTAACAGGACAAAGTTATAATGTAGATACACTGGTTAGGGTGTAATTTAACAAAGGATAATATGAAAAATAATACCAATTATCAATAATGAAGGTAATATTGAAACGAGGAATAGGAAATGTCAATGATAGATAACGATTGGCTTGTGCCTTTAAAGAAGGAGTTTTCAAAGCCATATTATAAAGATTTATTCGAATTTGTAAAAAATGAATACAGTACTACAGTGGTATATCCACCTGCAGATGATATTTTTAATGCATTTCATTTTACACCTCTTAAAGATGTAAAAGTTTTGCTTTTGGGACAGGATCCATATCATAATGTGCATCAGGCTCATGGTTTGAGTTTTTCTGTTTTGCCGGGTAACGACATACCTCCTTCACTTAAAAATATTTATCAGGAATTGCATGATGACTTAGGTTGCTATATTCCTAATAATGGATATTTAAAGAAATGGGCAGACCAGGGAGTGTTGTTGCTTAACACAGTTCTTACTGTAAGAGCACATCAGGCTAACTCTCATCAGGGAAAAGGATGGGAACAGTTTACAGATGCAGTAATTGAAGCTGTAAATGCTCAGGACAGACCTATAGTTATCTTTTTGTGGGGCGCACCTGCCGGCAGAAAAGCTAAGATGTTAACTAATTCTAAGCATTTGGTCTTGAAAGCACCACATCCAAGTCCATTGTCAGCATATAGGGGATTCTTTGGCTGCAAACATTTCAGCAAGGCAAACGAATTTTTAAAAGCTAACGGTGTTGAACCTATTGACTGGCAGATTGAAAATATATAGTTGAAAAGATATTAAATAAATATCATGATTGCATAAGTAGAAACTATTTGTGCAAGCTAATAAACAGAGAAAGCAACATCCTTCTTCTTGACGAGCCGACAAACCACCTTGACGTAAATGCAAAGGACGAATTAAAGCGTGCTCTTATGACATATAAAGGCAGTATTTTAATGGTGTGTCACGAACCGGACTTCTATGAAGAATGGGCAACAGACATCTGGGATGTAAGCAAGTGGACAACAAAAATAGATATGTAAAAATAAAAGGGCTATCCATCGCGGTAGCCCTTTTATAAAATATTAGAATACTAATATATCAATTTATTCAATTCTAAACCTATAAAGCCTATTTCTTCCCAATCTTTTTGTTTGCTGTTGCAAGCATTAATTTGATACGGTTAAGCTGGTTAACTTCACTGGCACCAGGATCGTAGTCAACGGCTACGATGTTTGCTTCAGGATGCTGTGCACGAAGTTTCTTAATAACACCCTTACCAACGATGTGGTTAGGAAGACAAGCGAAAGGCTGTGTACAAACAATGTTTGGAACACCGTCGTGGATTAAGTGAAGCATCTCACCTGTTAAGAACCATCCTTCACCGGTCTGGTTACCTATTGAAACAACATCTTCAGCCATTTTACTCATTTCCCAAATATCAGCAGTAGGAGTAAAGTGCTTACTTTCTATAAGAGCTTTCTTTGCAGAACCTCTCATCCATTCAATAGCTTTAATTCCAAGGTTATTCATTCTAATAATACTCTTGTCAAAACCTAATTTTTCAACCTTAAATGTTGCATTTCTAAATCCATAAAGGAAGAAGTCAACAAGGTCAGGCATAACAGCCTCGGCACCTTCTGATTCAAGCAATTCAACTAAGTTATTGTTAGCTGTAGGAGAGAACTTAACAAGAATTTCACCTACAATACCAACTCTAGGTTTCTTAATATCTTTTACAGGAATAGCATCGAATTCTTCAACAATCTTCTTCATATTCTTCTTGAAACGATGAATCCCAAAACTATTATCTGAAAGCTCTTTGCAAAGCTTGTATTCCCATTTTTTATGTAAAGCATTAGTTTCTCCAGGATTAACTTCGTAAGGTCTTGTTCTGTAAACAACACGCATAAATAAGTCACCATAGAGGCAGGCTTCAACAGCTTTTAGTGCAAGCTTTGGAGTGATTTTGAAACCGCTATGATGTTCAAGTCCACTTAAACTTAATGACAATACAGGAATTTGGGACATACCGGCTTTTTCCAAAGCTCTTCTTATAAATCCAATATAGTTAGTAGCACGACATCCACCACCTGTCTGAGAAATAACTACGGCAGTTTTGTTCAAATCATATTTGCCGGAAAGAAGAGCATTCATTATCTGACCAACAACTATAAGAGAAGGATAACATGCATCATTGTTAACATATTTTAAACCTGTGTCAATACATGATTTGTTACTTTCCATTACCTCAAAATTATATCCGCAAGCATTAAATGCAGCCTGTAACATTGTGAAATGAATTGGACTCATCTGAGGACAAAGAATAGTATAATTGTCATCACGCATCTGCTTAGTAAATTCAACTTTATTAAATGATGAAGGCTGAATATAACGTTCAAAATGATTTTCGCTACGTTCCCTAATTGCAGCAAGTAAAGAACGAACTCTGATTCTTGCAGCACCAAGGTTGTTAACTTCATCAATCTTTAATACTGTGTAAATCTTTCCTGATTTTGTAAGAATATCACTTACACAGTCTGTTGTAACTGCATCCAAACCACAACCAAAAGAGTTTAACTGAATCAAATCAAGATCATCTCTTGTTTTAACAAAGTTTGCGGCTTTGTAAAGACGTGAGTGATACATCCACTGGTCAGAAACAATTAAAGGTCTTTCAACATCAGCAAGATGTGAAACTGAATCTTCTGTAAGAACAGCAAGACCATATGAGTTAATCATTTCAGGAATACCGTGGTTGATTTCAGGATCAACGTGGTATGGACGACCGGCAAGAACAATACCTCTACGTCCTGTTTCTTCCATATATTTAAGAGTTTCTTCACCCTTTTTCATCATGTCATTACGTGAAGCAATAAGTTCATCCCATGCTTTGTGAGAAGCACTCTTAATTTCATCTTCTTTAATGCCAAGAGCTGTAAATTCTTCAACAAGTCGTTTTGTAAGAATTTCTTCATTTGTAAATGCCATAAAAGGATTCATAAAATTAATTGAAGAATCTTCTAAAGCTTCAACGTTGTTCTTAATATTTTCAGCATAAGATGTAACAATAGGACAGTTGTAATGGTTGTTAGCATCAGGTGTTTCATTTCTCTCATATGGAATACATGGATAGAAAATAAATTTTGCACCGTTTTGTAATAACCACTCAATATGTCCATGAGAAATCTTAGCAGGATAACATTCAGATTCACTAGGAATTGATTCAATACCCATTTCGTAAATCTTATGTGATGACTTAGGAGAAAGCATTACACTGTATCCTAATTCTTTAAAGAATGTTGCCCAAAATGGGAAGTTTTCGTACATATTTAGAACTCTTGGAATACCAACAACACCTCGTGGAGCGTTTTCAGGAGCCAAAGGTTCATAATCAAACATTCTATGATATTTATATTCAAAAAGGTTTGGAATGTGATCTTTGTTCTTAACACCACCAATACCTTTTTCGCATCTGTTACCACTAATAAATCTACGTCCGTCAGAGAATTTATTAATTGTAAGAAGACATGCGTTAGTACATCCCTTACATCTTGTCATTGAAGTAGTGTAATCAAAAGATTCTAACTGTTCCAATGAAAGGATAGTAGTTTCCTGTCCTTTATATCTTTCTTTTGCAATAAGAGCAGCACCGAAAGCACCCATAATACCTGCAATATCCGGGCGAATAGCTTGGCAACCTGCAATTTTTTCAAAACTTCTAAGAACTGCATCGTTGTAGAATGTACCACCCTGAACAACAACCTTACGTCCTAAATCTTTTGCGTCAGAAATTTTAATAACTTTGTATAAAGCATTTTTTATAACTGAATAAGCAAGACCTGAAGAAATATCTGCAACAGTAGCGCCTTCTTTCTGTGCCTGCTTAACATTAGAGTTCATAAATACAGTACATCTTGTACCAAGGTCAGTAGGATTACTTGCAAATAAGGCTTCCTTAGCAAAATCCTGAACAGAGTAATTTAATGATTTGGCAAAAGTTTCAATGAAAGAACCACAACCTGAAGAGCAGGCTTCATTAAGCTGAACGCTGTCTACAGAATTGTTTTTGATTTTAATACATTTCATATCCTGTCCACCGATATCAAGAATACAATCAACCTGTGGCTCAAAGAAAGCTGCTGCATGATAGTGGGCTACCGTTTCAACTTCACCTTCATCAAGCAATAAGGCATTCTTAATAAGAGCTTCACCATAACCTGTTGAACATGAACGTACAATGTGTGCGTCAGAAGGAAGTTTCTTATAAATATCCTTAACGGCATCAATAATAGTCTGTAAAGGATTACCGTTGTTACCACTATAGTATGAGTAAAGAAGGGTTCCATCCTCGGCAACCAAAGCAGCTTTAGTTGTAGTAGAACCTGAATCAATACCTAAATAGCAATTGCCTTTGTATGTAGCAAGATCTCCCTTTTTAACACAGTCCTTATTGTGTCTTTCAGTAAATTCCTTATATTCTCTTTCGTTATTAAATAAAGGATCAAGACGTTTAATTTCCATAGACATCTTTATACCTTTAGATAACTGTTCATATAAATCAGAAATGTTAACTTTTACATTTTCAGAATGGTTAAGAGCAGAACCGATTGCAGCAAACAAATGAGAATGTTCAGGTGCAACAATATGGTCATCATCTAATTTTAAAGTTCTGATAAATGCATTCTTTAATTCAGGTAAAAAGTGAAGTGGTCCACCAAGGAAAGCAACTGTTCCACGGATAGGTTTACCACAGGCAAGACCTGAAATAGTCTGGTTAACAACGGCCTGAAAAATAGAAGCGGCTAAATCTTCTTTAGTAGCACCTTCGTTAATTAAAGGCTGAATATCTGTTTTTGCAAAAACACCACAACGGGCAGCAATAGGATAAATAGCCTGATAATTCTTGGCATATTCATTTAAACCACTGGCATCTGTCTGCAAAAGAGAAGCCATCTGATCTATGAAAGAACCTGTACCACCGGCACAAATACCATTCATACGCTGTTCAATACCGTTAGTGAAATAAATAATCTTTGCATCTTCACCACCAAGTTCGATGGCAACGTCAGTCTGAGGTGCATAATCTTCAAGGGCTGAAGCTACGGCAACAACTTCCTGAACGAAAGGTACTTTCAAGTGATTTGAAAGGGCAAGTCCACCTGAACCTGTAATCATTGGTGATAATTCTATATTTCCTAATTTGTCTTTAGCTTCTTTAAGAAGAGAAGCCAAAGTTTCCTGAATATTTGCATAATGTCTTTTGTAATCAGAAAAAACAACATCATTATTCTTGTCAAGGATTGCAATTTTTACTGTGGTAGAACCGATGTCAATACCAAGACTGTAATATTCTAATTCATTCATTTTTTTCCTCCTAATGCCTTAATAAGCCATTAAAGCATTTATAATTGAAATCTAATCATTAAAATCAGTAAAGTTATTACAATGATTTTAATTAAAAATTTTAGTTCAATAACGTATCTTTTTCATATTTAATAAAAGTATTTACGCGAATTTCTATATTATAATATAATTAATAAGAAAAAACAACCCAACAAAAATAGACAAAATGTTAAAAGCCTATGTCTAAAAATGAATAAAATGTAATATTATTTAGACATTAAAACAAATAAAAAGAAATGTATGGAAAATATGTTGAAAATCCCATTAAAAACATTGAAAGTAGTTTGACAAACAGTGGTTTGGAAATTATACTGTAAATTGGTTTATTATTTGAAGAGAAGTTGCAGATTACATATTTTTTGCAATATCTTTTTGGTGAAAGGCAGAGGAGAATTTATGATTTCTAATTTTGAAAGAAAATACGGCAAGTATGCTGTAAAGAATCTTACCTTATATTTAATAGCAGGATATGTTATTGGATATATGGTTAGTTTGATAAATCCTACATTGTATGGTCTTTTAACATTTAATCCGTATATGATTTTGCACGGACAGATATGGCGTATAGTAACATGGGTTTTAACAATGCCGGAGGAATTAAGTATCTTCACAATAATTATGCTGATTCTTTATTATCAGTTGGGACAGGCTTTGGAAAAAACATGGGGAACGTACAGATATAATGTTTATCTTATATCAGGTCTTATATTTACAGTTGTAGGTGCAATTGTTTTATACGTAGTTTTGACATTTGTTTATAAAGATACATTTTCAAGTCAAACATTAGGAAGCTACATTGGTGCTTATGTAAGTACTTATTACATTAATATGTCCATATTCTTAGCTTTTGCGGCAACTTATCCGGAAGAGCAACTTATGTTGTATTTCATTATACCTATTAAGATTAAGTGGTTTGGAGTATTGTATGGAGCATATATCTTAATTGACATTTACAACGCTTTTAGTTATGCAAGACAGATTGGGACATATGTGATTGCAATTATTACAACGGTACTTATTGTTATGTCGTTGCTTAACTTTATATTATATTTTATTTCTCTTAAAAAGAATGGAGGAGCCTTTAGTGTGGCCCAGGCAAAGCGTAAGAAACAGTACAGGCAGCAGGTTAACAGAGCAAGACAGAATCAGACTTACCAGAATGGCGCAAGACATAAGTGTGCAGTCTGTGGCAGAACGGAATTAGATGATCCTAATTTAACATTTAGATATTGTTCTAAATGCTCAGGCAACAAAGAATATTGCCAGGATCATTTGTTTACACATAAGCATATGTAATTGATTTTTATAATCATTATAATATACACAATAACAGGAGGACTGAAAAATCATGGAAAAGAAACCATTTGTAACACTTGAACAGTTAAAGGAGATTGAAAAGACATACCCAACACCTTTTCATATTTATGATGAAAAAGGATTTATGGAGAATGCAAGAAAAGTAAACGAAGCGTTTTCATGGAATAAGGGTTTTAGAGAATATTTTGCAGTAAAGGCTGAACCAAATCCATTTATTATTAAAAAGCTTAAAGAAGCAGGATGTGGTGTTGACTGTTCATCATATACAGAATTAATGATAGCTGATAAGCTTGGATTTAGAAATGATGAAATTATGTTTTCATCAAACGAAACACCTGCAGGAGAATTTAAATATTGTAATGATTTAGGGGGAATTATCAACCTTGATGACATTACAATGATTGATTATATGGAAGCAGAATGTGGAATTCCTGAAACAGTAAGCTGTAGATATAATCCAGGTGGAGTTTTTGAAGTATGTAACGGTATTATGGATAACCCTGGAGATGCTAAGTACGGAATGACCCCTGAACAGATAGTTGAAGCATTTAAGATTTTAAAGGCTAAGGGAGTTAAGAACTTTGGCATTCATGCATTCCTTGCCAGCAACACAGTAACTAATGAATATTACCCAATGCTTGCAAGAACAATTTTTGAACTTGCAGTTAAACTTGAAAAAGAAACAGGAGCAGACATTAAGTTTATTAACCTTTCAGGTGGTGTTGGTATCCCTTACAGACCTGATCAGGAACCAAATGACATTATGGCAATTGGTGAAGGTGTAAGAAAGGTATACGAAGAAATTCTTAAACCTGAAGGAATGGATGATATTGCTATTTACACAGAAATGGGACGTTTTATGATGGGACCTTACGGTGCATTGGTTACTAAGGCAGTACATGAAAAACATATTTATAAAGAATATATTGGTGTTGATGCCTGTGCAGTAAACTTAATGAGACCTGCAATGTATGGTGCATATCATCATATTACAGTAATGGGTAAGGAAGACCAGCCAAAAGACCATGTATATGACGTGGTTGGTAGTCTTTGCGAAAATAATGACAAATTTGCAGTTGACAGAGAACTTCCAAAGATTGACATGGGAGATTTCATTTATATTCATGACACGGGAGCACATGGCTTCTCAATGGGATATAACTACAACGGAAGACTTCGTTCAGCAGAATTATTATTAAAGGAAGATGGAAGTGTAGAAATGATTCGTAGAGCAGAAACACCTGCAGATTATTTTGCTACATTCGATTTTTCAGACATAATGAAGTAAGGAGCAATCCGGGTAATACAAAAAGTAACAAAAAATAAGGAAAAAAAAGTGAAAAAGATAGTAGGCGAATTATTAAAGAACAAACACGTAGATGAAAACTTAAAAGCATATTGTGGACCATTTATGGAAATAAATAACAAATATGCAAATATCCGTTTGGCAATGAATTATTACACATATTACACAATGACTTTAGAAGATGAAAGTCTTTTAAGTACAGAGAATATGTCTGGTCTTGCTACAATTAACTTAATTATTGAAGAATTAATGAATGGGGAAAGTGAGAAGATTTCTGAAAACATTGAAAAGTTAGAAAAACTTAGAGATGGAATTATTGAGAAGGTTCAGGATCTTACCTGTTATGTTGACAAGTTTAACATCTATGAACATGCATTAAACAGAGTTGAATACAGATTCAGAGATGACGATTATCCGTCAGGATATAGTGATGAGAACATTACAAGAAGATTAATGCAGTTTATTCTTGAAGATGAAGATAATATGGCAATTAACAGAAAGATAAGTCAGGTAATAGGACAGCTTCCTGTTAGACTTACAAAAAATAAGTTTTTCGAAATGTTATCTAACGGCCTTAGCATTTATAAGGGTGGAACTAAGGAAAGTCTTAAGAATTTCTTATATATGTTAAAAACAACAGCAATGCTTGAAAATACAGAAACAATGACTTTTAATTACCCTTACTTAGACGATTTCTTTAAAGAATTTAAAGAGGTTAAGTTTAAGAAAATAACAAAAGAGCAGTATGATGAAATGATGACTAATATTGCTAAAGTTTCAGAATATATGGAAGATTTAATGAACTCAAATATGATGATTCAGGAAATCCTAAATGATTTGCTTATTGTCTTATATACTTATGAAAATCAGTTAGATGATAATATTGTTAAGGGGTGTACAGAGATTATAAAAGATACAAACCTTTTATTCTTAGGCAAGTTTAGTCCTAAATCATTAGAAGAAATAGAGGATATGTTTGTAATGCTTGAGGGGACTCAGGAAGAATTATATCCTAAGTTATCTTCCTATGATATAACAGACCAGATTATGGAAAGTTATAGTGAAAACATTGAAAAACTTGGTTTAAAGGATGTATATGATGTGGTATACAAACTTCCAAGGCTTAATTCAGACAGTATGTTTATGGAACTTACAGTTGATGAGGACAATACTACAGCCGACGAAGAATATGTAAAGGCTAAGGAAGAAGAACTTTACAAGGAATATACTGAGTTGTTTGCAGACAACGAGAAATTGATTAACAGAGCCGTAATGTCAGCTTCAATTGCAGAACTTCCTGTATTTTTCAATAATATTAGTGAATTACAGGATTATATTTATAATACATTGTCAGTATGTAATGATAAGGCTGAAAAACTAGCTTGTATTGAAATTTTAAATGGAATAATGGAAGAATAATCAGTTGTAATATATTTGCAGATTGATTATTGGAGATAAGTATGAGATGGTATGATGATTTGTATGTTGGATATAATCTGTTAGACAAAAAGAGACAGGTTATGTGGAAAATTAAAAGGGGTAAACAACAGTTTAATAAATATGTCATTACATTGCCTTTTAATGATTATGATGTACTTGACATCTATCCATCTAATGTACTTACTCAGAAATGGTATAAGGATTCAGATATTGTAATTGTTGGAATTGCCGAAGGTAGGGAAGAGGCAATGGACATGGTACAATTAATAATAATGGATTGTCTAAATTCCACGGGAGGATGCAAAGTGAAAGACTATATATTGAATCTTATGAATGAAGAAAGAAGCAAGAGAGAAGAGTAGCCTATGGTACATATATTATTACTTATTTTAAAAATAATTGGTATTATTGTATTATCTATTCTGGGGCTTGCTTTACTTATTTTGCTTTTTCCTATAACATATGTAGGAAAAGTAAATGGAAATATTGAAGAGAAAAAAATAACCGGTAATATAAGAGCCGGATGGCTTTTTCATCTGCTACATTGCAGATTATGGATTGAGAACACAGAGATACATTATAATATCCGACTATTAGGAATAAAAATAAAATCTTCTGAAGCAAAAGAAAAAAAGAAAAAAGAAAAAAGAAAAAATCAGTCTGAGGAGCAATCACCGAAGAATGAAGAAGAAAAGTCACAGGATGAATTGAAAGAGGATAGTGTTAAAGAAACTGACATTAAACAAATTGGAACTTCCAAAAATGAAAAAGAGCAGGAAATTCAAAATTCCAATTTGGAAGAGACTGATGTAAAAAATCAAAATAATGAGAATATAAAAAGTGAAGATTCAAAGAATACTACAGAAACAAATAATAGAAAAAAAGAAAAGAAATCTTTTATAACAAGAATGCAGATTTCCTTTAAAAAATTAAAACAAAGAATAAAGAAAATTGTAGAAAATATAAAAGATAAAATTCATAATATAAAAGAAAATGCAAAAAATAAAAAGAGCAGTATAGATGAAATAATAAATCAGATTAAAACCGTTAAGCAATTTATAACTTCAAAGACAACAAAAGAGGCTTATGCCTATGGCAAAAAAATGGTTCTAAAACTTCTAAAGCATTTAGCACCTAACAGGATAAAAGGCAATCTATATATGGGATTTGAAGAAAGTTATTTAACGGGAGAGGCATTAGGCGCTCTTGGAATGATATATGGAATATTTAATATTAATCCTAAAAGGTTTAAGGTTTATCCTGATTTTGAAAATAAAGTGTTTAAAGGTGATATTATTTTTAAGGGACATATTTACTTAGGCGTGGTTATAATATATTGTTTGAAATTTTATTTTAATGAAAATATAAAGAGAATTATAAAGAAATTTATTTAGGGAGGCATTATTATGGCAGATAACAAAAAACCTACAGATGATTTATTAAAGGCAATGGAAAAATTTATTACAACAAAGTCTGTTGTTGGAGAACCGGTTGTGGTAGGAGATACAATAATCCTTCCTATGGCTGATGTTTCTTTTGGAATGGGAATAGGTACTTTTTCAAAAGGAGAAACAGGATCAGGCGGAGTTGGGGGAAAGATAGTACCAAGCGCTGTTTTGGTTATTAAGGATGGTTCATCTAAGCTTATCAGCATTAAAGATCAGGATGGATTATCAAGGATTATTGATATGGTACCTGATGTGGTAAACAAGTTCACTTCAAAGAATGATGTAAAAGATGATTTTAGTGACTTTGAGGAAATGGATGAAGATATTAACGACTAAAAACTAATTATATGCATATGCTAATATTATAAAAAATAAATTAGGAAGAGTTATGCATAAACTATGTGGATTTGCGTTATTTTGGCTTGCAGTTGGAATGACGCTTTCATTATTAATAGAGAGTACTTTTTTTGTGGTGTGCATAATAGTAATATGTCTTTTGGCAGGATTTAATCTGTTTTGCTGCAAACCATAAAAACAAAAGAAGAGGAGACAGAGATTAATGAACATTGCAGATTTATTTAAAAAAGAACACACAGTATTTTCTTTTGAGGTTTTTCCACCAAAAAAGGAAAGTGGTATAGAAACAATATATTCAACATTAAATGAGTTAAAAAACTTAAACCCTGATTTTATCAGTGTAACTTATGGAGCAGGTGGAAAAGGCGTTGCAAATGCGACAACAATTGACTTATGCTCATATATTAAAAATGAATTAGGAACTGAAACAATAGCCCATCTTTCATGCTTATATAATACTAAAGAAAGCATTGATAGAATTTTAGATGAATTAGATGAAAAAGGTGTAAAGAATATATTAGCTTTAAGAGGGGATGTAAATCCTGATTTTGCTATTGAAAAAGATTTCAAATATGCATCAGACTTAACAGCGTATATTATGTCAAAAAACAGAGGTTTTAATATTTCAGGCGCATGCTATCCTGAAGTTCATCAGGAAGCAGCGAATATGATTGAAGATATTCAGAACTTAAAGAAGAAAGTTGATTCAGGGGCAGACCATTTGATTTCACAGTTATTCTTTGATAATCAGGTATTCTTTGATTTTCAGGAGAAAGCAAGAATAGCAGGAATTAATGTTCCTATTGAAGCAGGAATTATGCCTGTAACAAACAAAAAGCAGATTGAGAGAATGGTTTCAATGTGTGGCGCAAGTATTCCGGCAAAACTTTCAAAAGTTCTTCAGAGATTTGGAGATAATCATGAAGCCATGCGTGATGCAGGTATTTCATATGCAATTGACCAGATTATTGAATTGGCTGCTCATGGAGTTGACGGAGTTCATATTTATACAATGAATGATCCATATGTTGCAAGAAGAATTTCTGAAGGTGTAAAAAATATATTAAAGAGCGGAAAATAAAATGTCAGAGCAGAGAAATATTATTATAGACAATATAGATTTTAGTGAAGCTTTAAGATATTTAGGTTATGGAAACAGCACTCCTGATGAGAAAACGAAAGAGATTTTGTATAATTGTGCAGACCAGCTTAAGTCAGTAATGGAAGGCAAATATACATATAAAGTTTTTGATTTGGTAGATGGACAGGTTCCGGGGATTAATTTTACATTGGAAGGAAAGTCTATTGCCAACCATTTGAAAAATTGTGAAAAAGTAATATTTATGTGTGCTACTCTTTCAGCAGGAGTTGACGGACTTATAAGAAAGATGCAGATTAGGGGAATGGCTGATGCCATGTTTACTGACAGTCTTGCGTCTGCTGTAATAGAACAGGTATGCAACAAAGCGGAAGATGAAATTCTTGAAGATTTTAAGGAATATGAACATACATGGAGATTTGGCTTGGGATATGGAGATTTTCCTTTGACAGGTCAGAAACAGTTTCTTGATATATTAGATGCAGGAAGAAGAATAGGCGTATGCGTAAACAGTGGAATGACTCTTGTGCCTACTAAGTCGGTAACATGCATAATAGGACTTGGTCATAATTTAGAAGTATCTAATGTTAAAAGCTGTGACTTATGTAATTTTAGAGAAAAATGTACCTTTAGAAAGGATGGAAAAAACTGTGGCAAATAAAAATATATTTGACAAAGATTTTATATTGTTGGATGGTGCAATGGGAACAATGCTTCAGCAAAAAGGAATGGAGCTTGGAACTGTACCTGAAACATTAAACATAACAAAGCCGGATTGGATTATAGATATACATAAACAATACATAGATGCAGGTTCGGATGTTGTTTACGCCAATACTTTTGGTGCAAATAGATACAAAATGGCTAATACGGGATATTCAGTTGATGAATTAATTGGTGCAGCCATTAATAATGCAAAAGAAGCAGCCAAAGGAACAGAAACACTTGTTGCTTTAGATATGGGACCTATAGGTCAATTACTAGAGCCTACAGGAAGTCTTTCTTTTGAGGAAGCGTATGATATTTTTAAAGAAGAAGTTATTGCAGGAAGAAATTCAGGAGCTGATATTATAGTTATTGAAACTATGACAGACTTAATGGAAACTAAGGCAGCAATTCTTGCCGCAAAAGAAAATTCAGACCTTCAGGTTATGTGTACAATGACATTTGAAGACAACAAAAGAACATTTACAGGATGTTCAGTTTCAGCAATGTGTCTTACAGTACAGGGGCTTGGAGTAGACGCACTTGGTGTAAACTGTTCACTTGGACCTAAAGAATTAATACCAATTGTAGAAGAAATTTCTAAGTGGACAACTGTTCCAATTGTAGTAAAGGCTAATGCAGGTTTGCCTGATCCTGTTACAAATACATATAATGTTTTACCTGATGAATTTGCAGATACATGTAAGGAAATGGTAAAATACGGAGCAAAAGTTCTTGGTGGATGTTGTGGTACAACACCGGCTTATGTAGCCAAACTAAAAAAAATGGTTGCAACAGTAAACGCAAGTGTTGTGAAAAAGAAACCAAGACAGCTTGCAGTATGTACACCTTTAAAGACTGTAGTTGTTGACCAGCCAAGAATTGTAGGTGAAAGAATTAACCCTACAGGAAAGAAAAGATTTAAACAGGCGTTAAGAGACAATGATATGAATTATATTTTGTCTCAGGCAATTGAACAGATAGACGCGGGGGCAGACATTTTGGACGTAAATGTAGGTTCACCTGACATTGATGAAAAAGAAATGATGGTAAAGGTTATTAAGGCTTTGCAGGCAATAGTAGATGTACCTTTACAGATTGACTCAACTAAACCGGAAGTTCTTGAAGCGGCTCTAAGGGTTTATAATGGTAAGCCTATTGTTAACTCAGTTAACGGAGAAGAAGAAGTTCTTGATACAATCCTTCCTATTGTTGCAAAATATGGTGGGGCAGTCATTGGACTTGCTCTTGATGAAAATGGTATTCCGCCAACAGCAGAAGGACGAGTTGAAATAGCAAAACGTATTAGAGATAAGGCAATGTCTTATGGAATCCCAAAAGAGGACATTATTATTGACTGCCTTACACTTACAGTTTCAGCAGAACAAAAAGCTGCTGCAGAAACACTTAAAGCCATGAACATTGTAAAAAATGAATTAGGCTTAAGAACAGTACTTGGTGTTTCAAATATTTCTTTTGGTTTGCCTAACAGAGAAATAATTAATAAAACATTCTTAACAATAGCTATGGCTAATGGACTTGATCTTCCGATTATCAATCCAAATGTACCGTCAATGGTATGGGCAGTTAAGGCATATAAAGTATTGGCTGCAATTGATGAAAATTCAATGGACTTTATTGATTATTCAAGTAAAGTTCAGCCTGAAGTTACAACAACTAAGACAGAAGTCGTAAAATCAAATGATTCCACAGTAAGCCTTGGCTCAGAACTGGCAGACAAAATTCTTAAGGCGATGGAAACAGGAATGAAAGATGATGGAAGAAGTTATACATCTCAATTGCTTAAAGAAAAAGAAGCTATGGAGATTATAAATCAAATTTTGATTCCGGCATTGGATGTTGTTGGAGATAAGTTTGAAAAAGGTACAATATTCCTTCCACAGTTGATTTTGGCGGCGGATGTTGCAAAAGAATGTTTTGATGAAATAAAGAATTATCTTGCAGATAGTGGAGATTCTTCTGAATCAAAGGGGAAGATTATTGTTGCTACAGTTAAAGGTGACATACATGACATTGGAAAGAATATTGTAAAAGTTATTCTTGAAAACTACGGATACAACGTTATTGACTTAGGTAGAGACGTGGATTGCATGGAAGTAGTTAATGCGGCAATTGAAAATGATGTTCATTTAGTTGGACTTTCTGCACTTATGACAACAACACTAGGTTCAATGGAAGAAACAATTAAGCTTTTAAGAGAACACAATGTTGATTGCAAGATTATGGTAGGTGGTGCAGTTCTTACTGAAGATTATGCTATGAAGATTGGTGCAGATTATTATGCTAAGGATGCAAAAATGAGTGCAGACATAGCAAAGAAAGTTTTGGGATAGTGATTACAGGAGTGCGAAACACGAAATAATCAGTATGATTAATATTTTGATATTTTCAAATCAAAATATTGTATAATAATTGTTTTTGGACCAAAGATTAAAGACAAAAATGCAGGTGCTTTTTCCGGTATGAAAAATATATAACAATATACTGGAAAAAAGTACTTGCAAAATTTGTCTGTATCTGATAGAATGCTCTTTGTGTCAGGTCGATTGAGAGTTCGACCTAATTTATTAAAGGAGGTGCTATTATGGCTAAATGTAGTATTTGCGGTAAGGGTGCTCACTTTGGAAACGCTGTGAGCCATTCTCATAGACGTTCTAATAAAATGTGGAAATCAAATATTAAATCTGTTAGAGTTAAGACTGAAGGCGGATCAAAGAAGATGTACGTTTGTACTTCTTGCTTAAAATCTGGTAAAGTTGAAAGAGCATAGTTTGTTAGAGCATGTATGCACGAAATAAAAAAAGTTATCATTTATGAATGATAACTTTTTTTAGTATATAAATGTAACTCTTTCCTTTTTCTAAAAAAGATAGTATAATTATTAGAAGTTCGATTTTTAGGAGGAACATATATGAAAGGTAAGTTAAACACTGATTTAGGTCAGGTATTGATTAGCCCTGAAGTTGTTGCAAAATACGCATCAGAAACAGCATATGAATGCTTTGGTATTGTTGGTATGGCAATGGTAAGCATGAAAGATGGTCTTGTAAGACTTCTTAAAAGAGATAGCTCAACTAAGGGAATTAATGTAATAATTGATGAAGATAATGAAATCACTATAGATTTTCATATTATTGTATCTTACGGTGTTAATATTGCAACAATAGCAGACAATATTATTTCAAATGTAAAATACAAAGTAGAAGAATTTACGGGTATGTCAGTTAAGAAAGTTAATGTGTACGTTGAAGGCGTAAGAAACATTGATTAGTACCCCAGGAGGATATTATTTTGGAAATGACAACAATTAATGCAGAAACATTACAAAAAATGTTTATTGCAGGTGCTAAGAATTTAGAAGCAAAAAAAGAATGGATAAATGAGTTGAATGTTTTCCCTGTACCAGATGGGGATACAGGAACAAATATGACTTTAACAATTATGTCCGCTGCTAAAGAAGTAGGCGCAATTACAGAACCGACAATGGAAACGATTGCCAAGGCTATCTCAACTGGTTCTTTAAGAGGTGCAAGAGGTAACTCAGGTGTTATTTTATCACAGCTTTTTAGAGGATTTACAAGAGAGATTAAGAAGGTAGATCAGATTGACGTAGATGTTTTGTCAAGAGCTTGTGTAAAAGCAGTAGAAACTGCTTATAAGGCAGTTATGAAGCCTAAGGAAGGAACAATCCTTACAGTTGCTAAAGGAATGGCTGATAAGTCATGCGAGCTTGTAGGCGAAAGTGATGACCTTGTGCATGTAATTGATGAAATAATTAAGCATGGTGATTATGTTTTAAGTCAGACACCCGAAATGCTTCCGGTTTTGAAACAGGCAGGAGTAGTTGACTCAGGTGGACAGGGATTGATGACAGTTATTAAGGGGGCTTTTGATGCTCTTTTAGGAAAAGAGATAGATTACACATTAGAACCTGTACAGACAGCAGGAACTAAGGTTACAGAAGAAGTTCCTATGGATGACGTTGAAATTAAATTCGGTTACTGTACAGAGTTTATTATTAATCTTGATAAAGAAATGCCTAAGTCAGAAGAAAAGGCATTTAAAGAATTTTTAGAATCAATTGGTGATTCAATTGTTCTTGTTGCTGATGATGAAATAGTAAAGGTGCATGTTCATACTAACGAACCTGGTGTAGCAATTACAAAAGCTTTAACATATGGTTCATTGTCAAGAATGAAGATTGACAATATGAGAGAAGAGCATCAGGAACGCTTAATCAAGAATGCAGAAAAGATGGCTGAACAGCAGAAAGCTGACGAACCAAGAAAGAAATATGGTTTTGTAGCTGTATCAGTAGGAGAAGGATTAGATGAAATATTCAAGGGATTAAATGTTGACTATATTATTTCAGGTGGACAGACAATGAATCCTAGTACAGAAGATATTTTAAACGCAATTGATAAGATTAATGCAGACAATATTTATGTATTGCCTAACAACAAGAATATTATCCTTGCGGCTCAGCAGGCGGAAAGCCTTATTGAAGACAAAAATATTATTGTTGTTCCATCTAAGACTATTCCACAGGGAATTTCTGCAATGATAGGATTTATTCCGGATAATAGTCCTGAAGACAATAAAGAAGCCATGATTGATAGTATGTCATATGTTAAGACAGGTGAGGTTACTTATGCTGTAAGAGACACAGTTATTGATGACAAGGAAATCAAAGAAGGCAACATTATGGGTATTGGCGATGAAGGAATCCTTGCAGTAGGAGAAGAAATCGACGATACAACAATTAATATGATTAAAGAGATGCAGGATGAAGAATCAGAAATCGTAAGTTTATATTATGGTGCTGAAGTTACAGAGGAAGCAGCAAATGAGCTGGCAGATAAGATTGCAGAAGCTTTGCCTGAAATTGAAGTAGAAGTATATCCGGGTGGACAGCCTATTTACTACTATATTGCTTCAGTAGAATAGGAGGAGACTTAACGTATGGATGAAATTTTTGTAGAAAGAATAGTAAAAAGAAAAGTAGATATAAAGGGAATGTTATTAAGAGTGTTAGCTGTTGTATTGACAGTTTTGTCATTATGCACAATTTTATTCTTGGGAATGCTTGGGGTGACATTAACTATATTATTCGCATATTTAACATATCTTGTGTGGGCTTACACTAGTGTGGAATATGAATATTCTTTTCTAAACACAGAGTTAACAATTGAAAAAATCATGGGACAAAGAAAAAGAAAACATGTTGATGAGTTTGATATAAAACAGGCTGAAATTATAGCACCTGCTGTATCTGACGAAATTAAGAGCAGAGCAGGAAATATAGTGACACTTGATTATTCAACAGGATATGGAAGTAGTGATCTTTATTCTATGATAACAAATACTGACAAGGGAGCAGTACAGGTCTTATTTAATGCTGATGAAAAGCTTATTGAGGCAATGCGTCATATTAGACCATCAATAGTAAAGAGATAAAATAATATTTTTAAATAAGCAATTATAAAGTGCTTGCGTTAAAATAAATCAGGTTTGTCTCTTGAAAAAATATTGACAATACTATTGTTTTTTGTTAGTATGTTGAAAATACAAATAAAAGTGTCGTCTTAACGTATCTTGAAAGATAGATATACGGGATGGCACTTTCTCTGCAATGCAGACAATACATTAAGAATAAAAAGAGAAAGAGAGGAAAGAACCAATGGGAAAAATTATTGGTGAAGGAATTACATTTGATGATGTGTTATTAGTACCACAGTACTCAACAGTTACACCTAATATGGTTGACTTATCAACACACCTTACAAAGAAGATCAAATTAAATATTCCGATGATGAGCGCCGGAATGGACACAGTTACAGAATACAGAATGGCAATTGCTATGGCAAGACAGGGTGGTATTGGAATTATTCACAAGAATATGACAATCGAACAGCAGGCCGACGAAGTAGATAAAGTAAAACGTTCAGAAAATGGTGTTATCACTGATCCTTTCTACTTATCTCCAGAACATACAATTAAAGATGCCAATGATTTAATGGCAAAATTCCGTATTTCAGGTGTACCTATTGTTGTAGGAAAGAAGTTAGTTGGTATTATTACAAACAGAGATCTTAAGTTTGAAACAGATGAAACAAAACTTATTAAGGATTCAATGACTTCAGAAGGACTTATTACAGCAAAAGAAGGAGTAACACTTGAAGAAGCAAAAGCAATTCTTGCAAAATCAAGAAAAGAAAAACTTCCAATCGTAGATGATGACTTTAATCTTAAAGGACTCATTACAATCAAAGATATTGAAAAACAGATTAAGTATCCACTTTCAGCAAAGGATTCACAGGGAAGACTTTTATGTGGTGCTGCTGTAGGTATTACAGCTAATGTTATGGAAAGAGTTAAGGCTTTAGTTGAAGCTAAGGTTGACGTTATTGTTATTGACTCAGCTCATGGACATTCACAGAATATTTTCAATACATTAAAGCAGATTAAGGCAGCATTTCCTGACCTTCAGGTTATTGCAGGTAACGTTGCAACAGGAGATGCTACAAGAGATTTAATTGAAGCAGGAGCAGATGCAGTTAAAGTAGGTATTGGACCTGGTTCAATCTGTACAACACGAGTTGTTGCAGGTATTGGTGTACCACAGGTTTCAGCTATTATGGATTGTTATGAAGTTGCTAAGGAATATGGTGTTCCAATTATTGCAGATGGTGGTATTAAATTCTCAGGTGATATTGTAAAAGCCATTGCTGCAGGTGGAAACGTATGTATGATGGGTTCAATGTTTGCAGGATGTGATGAAGCACCTGGAGATTTCGAATTATTCCAGGGACGTAAATACAAAGTATATCGTGGAATGGGTTCAATTGCAGCTATGGAAAATGGTAGCAAAGACAGATACTTCCAGAGTGGTGCTAAGAAGCTTGTACCTGAAGGTGTTGAAGGACGAGTTGCATACAAGGGAACATTAGAAGATACAGTATTCCAGTTAATGGGTGGTCTTAGATCAGGTATGGGATATTGTGGAGCAAAAGATATTGAAACACTTAAGGAAACAGGTAAGTTTGTTAAGATTTCAGCAGCATCTTTAAAAGAAAGTCATCCACATGACATTCATATTACAAAAGAAGCACCAAACTACACAGTTGAAAACTAATTTGGTTAAAATAAATAGCAACATTAATTGTTAAAATTATATGAAAAATATAAAAAAACATATATTAATTAACTGATTTATGTTAGAATAAGAAGGACCTTGTAATAAGGTCCTTTTTCTATAAATTAAAATTGTAGAATAGGAAAATTGAAAGAGTTTAATGTTGCAAAAACTAAAAAACAAAGTGCCAAGGAGAGGTTATGGAAGAAACAAACAAGGACTTAGAAACACAGACAGATGCAAATGAAAGTGTTGAAAAAATTGAAACAGTTGAAGAAACTACAAAGGAAGAAACGATTGAAACAAATGGAAAAAACGGGAATCCGTCAGATAATAAAAACGAAAAGAACGGTTTTAACTTCGGAAAAATTATTGTTCCGGGATTAATAATTATAATTTTGGCTGTTTTTGCAGGTGTTGTTTATTATCAGAAAAAAGTAGAACCTGAGAAAGAGTTGCTTAAAGAGATGAATTATGGTGTTAGCAGTATGAAGGATTATTTTAGCAATTATATTTCTTTAGGAAATTATAAGGGATTAACTTATGAGATAACACAGGATATGTGGGATGAAAGTGTTTCAGATGAAACTAATGAATATAATACAGCAAAGAAAGTTGCAGAAGATACTGATCAGGTTGCGTATAATTTAACAGGATATGTTGATGATAAGAAAGACAGCAACATTACACATAAAGATCAGGAAGTTATTATTGGTGAAAATTCAGAAGGAGCATTAAAAATTATTTCAGATGCCTTAAAAGGACATAAATCAGGTGAAGAAATTACTATTGAAGGTTTAAATGCTTCAGATTTTGCAACAGATGGCAGCGACTATTCAGGTAAGAATGTTAAGTTTGTAGCAAAAATAACATCAGTTAGCAAATTATACGTAGAAAAGGTAACTGACAAGTGGGTTAAAGAGAATTACTATGATGATTATGGTTTGGAAAATACTGATGATTTTTATGAATGGTGTAAACAGAGTCTTATAGAAGATGCAAAAGCTGAGTTATGGTCAAAAGTACTTGAAAGTTCTGTTGTAAATAAATATTCAGAGACAGCATATCAGAGAGTTATTGAAGAAGTGGATGGTGATTACAATTATAATGCTGAATTTTTCGGTATGACAATTGATGAATATCTGGAAATGAATGGTATGACAGAAGATGATATGGAAGACGAATATATGAATGCACTTAAGTCTGAAATGGTTATGTGGGCAATTGTTGAAAAAGAAGGTCTTGCTAACAAGATAACAGATGAAGATATTCAGAATAAGTGGGATGAGTTATATCAGGAAGGTGATTTTGAATCAGAAGAAGATATGAAGTCACAGTATACAGACGAGGAAATCCGTCAGGGAGCATTAATGGATAAGGCGGTAGATTGGGTATATGATCATGCCAAAGTTAAATTTTCTTATAAGATTTCAAAATAGTATTTGACAACAAAAAAAGCAATGATATAATGAGTGGTGAACAAAGCGTTGACGAGACGAGTAGGTTATCCGGAGGGTCACAGAGAGAGATGCAGGGCTGAGAGCATTTTACAGAAGGATAATTGAAGACTACCTCTGAGCGACTCTAATCAAGTCCGGTGATTCCGTTATAATCAGAATGAGAGGCTTTTGTCAGAATGAATTTTGACAAAAACAATCAGGGTGGAACCGCGTATTTTACGTCCCTGTTTATGGAAACATAAACAGGGACTTTTTTAATACAAAAAACAAAATAAGAAACCTGTATGTTTCAGAATAAACATTGTAGAAGTAAAGGAGAAAACACTATGAAAGTTACTTTAAAAGATGGTTCAGTAAAAGAATATTCAGAACCAATGTCAGTAAATGATATTGCATTTGACATTGCAGGAGGTTTAGGAAGAGCTGCGTGTGCAGGCGAAGTTGATGGAGAGGTTGTAGACCTTAGAACAACAATTGACAAGGATTGTACATTAAACATTCTTACATTTAAGGATGAAGCAGGTAAGGCTGCATATAGACATACAGCATCACATGTTATGGCTGAAGCTGTTAAGAATTTGTTCCCAGAAGCAAAATTAGCAATTGGACCTTCAATTGATACAGGATTTTACTATGATTTTGAACATGAACCTTTTTCAAGAGAGGATTTAGACAAAATCGAAGCTGAAATGAAGAAAATCATTAAAAAGGGTGCCAGACTTGAAAGATTTACACTTCCAAGAGAAGATGCAATTAAATATATGGAAGATAGAAATGAACCTTACAAAGTTGAATTAATTAAAGATTTACCTGAAGGTTCAACAATTTCATTTTACAGTCAGGGTGAATTTGTAGACTTATGTGCAGGACCACATCTTATGAACACAAAATCAATTAAGGCATTTAAAATTATTTCATCATCAATGGCTTATTGGAGAGGTGATTCTTCAAAAGCAAGATTGCAGAGAATATACGCTACAGCTTTTGATAGCAAAGATGAATTGAATAAATATCTTGAAGAATTAGAAGATGCAAAGAACAGAGATCATAATAAACTTGGTAGGGAAATGGAACTTTTCACAACGGTTGATGTTATTGGACAGGGACTTCCATTATTAATGCCAAAGGGACAGAAAATGGTTCAGAAATTACAGAGATGGATTGAAGACCTTGAAGATAATGAATGGGGCTATGTACGTACAAAGACGCCTTTAATGGCAAAGAGTGATTTGTATAAGATTTCAGGACATTGGGATCATTATAAAGAAGGAATGTTTGTTTTAGGAGATGAAGAAAAAGACAAAGAAGTATTTGCACTTCGTCCAATGACATGTCCGTTCCAGTATTATGTATACAAAGCAAGCCAGAAGAGCTACAGAGATTTACCTTGCAGATATGGTGAAACATCAACACTTTTCAGAAATGAAGATTCAGGTGAAATGCACGGGCTTACAAGAGTTCGTCAGTTTACAATTTCAGAAGGACATCTTATTGTAAGACCTGACCAGATGGTTGAAGAATTTAAGAATTGTATTGCTTTAGCTCAGTATTGCTTACAGACTTTAGGGTTAGAAGAAGATGTAACATATCATCTTTCAAAATGGGATCCTGAAAATAGAGAAAAATATATCGGAGAACCTGAAGTTTGGAATGAAACAGAACAGGATATCAGAAACGTTTTAAATGAATTAAATATTCCTTTTGTAGAGGATATTGGAGAAGCAGCTTTCTATGGACCAAAGGTTGATATTAATGCAAAAAATGTTTATGGAAAAGAAGATACAATGATTACAATTCAGTGGGATGCTCTTTTAGCTGAACAGTTTGATATGTATTATATTGATGAAAACGGTGAAAAGAAACGTCCATACATCATCCACAGAACAAGTATTGGATGCTACGAAAGAACACTTGCATGGCTTATTGAAAAATATGCAGGAAAGTTCCCAACATGGTTATGTCCTGAACAGGTTAGAGTACTTCCTATTTCAGACAAATATGTTGAATATGCTGACAAAGTTGCGGCTGAATTAAAGAAGAATGGTATTGATGTTACAGTTGATTCACGTTCAGAAAAGATTGGCTACAAGATTAGGGAGGCAAGACTTGATAAACTTCCATATATGCTTGTTGTAGGACAGCAGGAAGAAGCTGACGAAACAGTATCAGTTAGAAGCCGTTTTGCAGGAGATGAAGGTGTTAAGCCTTTGGATGAATTTATTGAACAGATTTGTAAGGAAATCAGAACAAAAGAAATCCGTAAAGTCGAAGTAGAAGAAAACAAGTAATGTTTAATTAAAAGTAAATAAGCATACTTTAGTTTAAAATTATTTTTACAAAAACTAAATGAATAAAAAATAAAAAACACTCCACACTAAATATATCGGATAAAATCCGAAATAAATTTAGGTGGAGTGTTATTATGACTAATTTAGAATGTAATGTAAAAAACTGTTATTACAATAAGTCATCAAAATGTTGTCGTGACGGCATAAATGTAGAAGGACAGGATGCAACTGTTATTGATGCAACTTATTGTGGCGATTTTAAAGAGAAGACTGAGGGCGCAACAGCACAAGCATGTCATTGCAGTGCAGGCCCGGAGGATACATTAGATGTATCATGTAAAGCTAAGAATTGTGTATTTAATGATAATTCTAAGTGCCATGCGGACAAAATTACAATTTCAGGTAATGGAGCAAAGCATGAAAGTCAGACGGAATGTGGAAGCTTTGAATGTGGTTGTAAGTAGAATCAACTTATTTTTCTGCAATTGTGCAAGCACATACGAAAAAATGGAGTTGTAGAATGTAAATATATTGATTACACGGATTGCTACGTGCTGCGCACTGACGCAATCCACCACCAAATTCGCATATCGCAAAGCAAGAGCTTCGCTTTTATGCTCATTTGGAACACTGTAATCAAAAAAGTTATAAAAAATTGTTGACATATGGATGAGAAGATGGTAATATAAGTGCTGATGTGAAAAAAGAAAGCAGAGTATCCGCTCTCACCAAGACACTTTTGAAGTGATTCCAGGTTAATATTTTTATAACGATTTTATTGTGTAGAAATAATAGTGGGTAATCTGTGGGTTATCCACTTTTCTTTTTGAAGAAATAATTTGGAGGTGCAATACTATTAGCGATTTAATGATTAACGAACAGATTAGAGATAGAGAAGTTCGTGTTATTGGAACAGACGGACAACAGTTGGGAGTTATGTCTTCAAGAGATGCTCAGAAGTTAGCAGATGAAGCAGAACTTGATTTGATTAAGATTTCACCTAAGGCTAAGCCACCGGTTTGTAAGATTATGGACTATGGCAAGTTCAGATATGAACAGCAGAAGCGTGAAAAGGAAGCAAAGAAGAAACAACATATTGTCGAAGTAAAAGAAATTAGATTATCACCAAACGTTGAAATTAACGACTTAAAAACAAAGGCTAACAATGCCAGAAAGTTTATTGAAAAAGGTGATAAGGTTAAAGTAACTCTTCGATTCAGAGGAAGAGAAATGGCGCACATTAGTAGTAATGCACATGTGCTTGATGACTTTGCAAAGATGCTTGAAGATATTGCATCAGTTGTGAAAGCACCGAAATTAGAAGGCAGAAACATGACAATGTTTTTAGAAAAAAAGCGTTAAGCTTTTAAGATATTTAAGGAGGACACAAACATGCCAAAAATTAAGACAAGCAGAGCAGCTGCAAAACGTTTCAAAAAAACAGGTACAGGAAAGCTTAAAAGAAATAAAGCTTACAAATCACATATCTTAACAAAGAAATCAGCTAAGAGAAAAAGAAATCTTAGAAAAGCAACAACAACTGATGCTACAAATGTAAAGAATATGAAGAAGATTTTACCTTATTTATAATCTATAGTAGGAGGAAGAAGAAATGGCAAGAATTAAAGGCGGAATGAACGCTAAGAAGAAACATAATAGAGTATTAAAACTAGCTAAAGGTTATAGAGGAGCTAGATCAAAACAGTATAGAGTAGCAAAGCAGTCAGTTATGAGAGCTTTAACAAGTTCATATGCTGGCAGAAAGCAGAAGAAGAGACAGTTCAGACAGTTATGGATTGCAAGAATCAATGCTGCAGCTAGAATCAATGGACTTTCATACAGCAAGTTTATGTATGGTCTTAAGTTAGCTGGTGTAGAAATGAACAGAAAGATGTTAGCTGAAATGGCAGTTAACGATGCTGAAGGATTTGCTAAGTTAGTAGAAGTTGCTAAAGCAAAATTAGCATAGTTTATTAAATACATTAACATACAAAAATAGGAACTATTCAGATGAGTAGTTCCTTTTTTCTTGAAAGGAAAAAATTGTGGAAAGAGAAAAGTTGAAATCACGTTTGGGCTTTATTTTAATTTCAGCCGGATGTGCAATTGGAATAGGGAATGTATGGAAATTCGCTTATATGGCAGGCCAAGGTGGTGGAGGATTTTTTGTATTACTTTATTTATTATTTTTGGTAATGCTTGGAATTCCTATCATGTCAATGGAGTTTGCTGTGGGACGTGCAAGCCAGAAAAGTCCGGCTCAGGCATACAAAGCTCTTGAAAAAGCGGGACAAAAATGGCATATTCACGGATATATTGCTTTAATAGGCAATTATTTACTAATGATGTTTTACACAACGGTTGCAGGTTGGATGCTTTACTATTTTTATCTTACAAGCACAGGAAAATTCGTTGGACTTAATACAGATGGAGTGGCAAATGTATTTTCGGAAATGTTACAAAAACCTGTAACAATGACTATTTGTATGCTTATTATAGTAGTTGTGGGATTTTTTATTTGCTCCATTGGACTTCAAAATGGACTTGAAAAGGTTACAAAGGTTATGATGGTTGCATTGCTTGCAATTATGGTTATCCTTGCAATTAACAGTTTTTTCATGAAGGGAGCAAAGGAAGGTTTAAGTTTTTATCTAATTCCAAGCATTGAAAGAGCAAAAGCGGCAGGTATTGGCAATACAGCAGTAGGAGCTATGAATCAGGCATTTTTTACACTTAGTATTGGAATAGGTGCTATGGCAATTTTTGGAAGCTATATTGGAAAAGATCGTTCACTTTTAGGTGAATCTGTAACAATTGCAGCTCTTGATACTTTTGTTGCAATAACATCAGGTTTAATTATTTTTCCTGCATGTTTTACATTTGGTGTAGATCAGACACAGGGACCAAGTCTTGTTTTTATTACATTACCAAACATTTTTAATAACATACCTTTTGGTAGAGTTTGGGGAAGTTTGTTCTTTGTGTTTATGACATTTGCAGCTTTTTCAACAGTACTTGCGGTATTTGAAAATATTGTATCGTGTGGTATGGAACTTACAGGATTTAACAGAAAGAAATCAAGTATAGTTAATATGATTCTTGTGGCATTACTTTCAATGCCATGTGTATTAGGATTTAATCTTTGGTCATTTGACTGGCTTGGAGTATTCGGTGGTTCATTCCTAGATTTTGAAGATTTTCTTGTAAGTAATATATGGTTGCCACTTGGTTCATTAATATACTTACTTTTCTGTACAAGTAAGTTTGGTTGGGGCTGGAAGAATTATAAAGAAGAGGCAAATACAGGAAAAGGTATAAAGATTCATAATTGGATGCGAGTATATCTTACATATATATTGCCTTTAATTGTATTGTTTATATTTGCTTTTGGAATATATGACAAGTTTTGGGCAAAATAGACTATATCATAAATATGTATTGATTGAAGAAAGATTATGAACATCGGAGTATAATTTAATATTAAAAGAGAATTACATGAAACTTCGCGCTGACACAGGTTGGCGTGAAGTTTTTATTATATAGGAAAGTTCTTATAACTTTCAATATATAAAAATATTTTGCAGGATAGTTCACATTTTCAACACAATAAAAACACACTTTATACCTATAAAAAACACAATTTTAACTAATAAAAAACATAAATGAAAACTATAATTTTTAATAGTTAGAAAAAACAGGGAGGTGTGTTAATGAGTGGCATACAAATAGAAAATCTAGTTAAAACATATGGCGATAATATTGCTGTAAATGGGTTGAATTTAAATCTTGAAAAGGGGAAGGTCTATGGATTTTTAGGACCAAACGGAGCAGGTAAATCAACTACAATGAACATCATTACAGGCTATATTGGAGCAACAAGCGGAACGGTAAAAATTGATGGATATGATATCTTTAAAGAGCCTGAAAAGGCAAAGAAATGTGTAGGATATCTTCCTGAAATTCCACCGCTTTATCAGGATATGACAGTAAAAGAATATCTTGTTTTTGTGGCTGAATTAAAGAAGATTCCGGCAAAAGAAAAAATGAAAAATATTAAAGAAGTTCTTGAAATGACTAAAACTACACAGGTTGAAAACAGACTTATAAAGAACTTGTCAAAAGGATATAAACAAAGAGTTGGAATAGCTCAGGCGTTAATTGGAATGCCTGAAATAATTATTTTAGATGAACCTACAGTAGGACTTGATCCAAAGCAGATTATTGAAATAAGACAACTAATTAAAGAACTTGGCAAGAATCACACAGTAATTTTAAGTTCTCATATTTTATCAGAAATAAGTGAAGTTTGTGAATACATTTTTATTATTTCAAGAGGACAATTAGCTGCTGAAGGAACAGAAAAACAGCTTGTTGAACAAATGGCAGGAGAGAATAATCTTGAACTTGAAATAAAAGGTGATAAAGACAAAGTTAAGGAGATGATAGAAAACCTTGAAGATGTTTTTGAATATGAATTTGCTGAATCGGAGGCAGAAAATATTGTAAGGTTGAAAATTAAAAGTGACAGAGATGTTGATTTAAGAGAAAAAATATTTTATATATGTGCTGAAAATGATTTACCCATTATGGAAATGAGTTTTAAGCAGAAAACTTTGGAAGATATATTTATTGAATTAACAAAAGATTATGCCGCGCCTGAAAAGAAGAGCAGATTTAAGAAGAAAAAAGATAAACAGGAGGAAGAAGATAATGTTAGCGATTTATAGAAGGGAGTTAAAATCCTATTTTACTTCAGTAATAGCGTGCCTGTTTATTGCAGTTACAACGTTAATAGCAGGAATATTTTTTGTATATTATAATTTGAGTTACGGAGTTTCAGAAATGTATTCCGTATATCAGTGCTTATTGATTTTAGTATTTACAGTGCCGATTTTGACTATGAAAGTAATAGCTGATGAACGTAGACAGAAAACTGACCAGTTAATACTTACAGCACCGGTATCTGTTGGAAAAATAGTTGTAGGAAAGTTTTTTGCACTTGAAACTATTTATGCAATACCTGTTTTTGTAATGTGTCTGTATCCTTTAATTCTTTCAAGTTTTGGAACAGTATCATTTAAGACATCATACACAAATATTTTTGGATTATTCCTTTATGGTACAGCTTTTATAGCAATAGGCATATTTATTTCATCAATAACAGAAAGTCAGGTTATTTCGGCAATTATAAGCATTGTAGTGCTTCTTATGGGATATATGATGCAGTCGTTGGAAAATATGATTTCATCTAATGGGAACATTTTAACAAAGATTCTTGGATGTTTTGATTTGTATACACCGGTACAGGATTTTTTAAATGGAGTAATTAGTCTTTCTGCAGTTGTTTATTACATTTCAATTACAGTGCTATTCCTTTTCCTTACATGTCAGTCAATTCAAAAAAGAAGATGGAATGTATCAAAGAAAACTATCGGTACAGGAGTTTTCAGTATGGGATTTATTGCCATTGTTGTAGCAGTAACAGTTTTTGCAAATATGATTGCCACAACTGTTACAGCAAAAGTCAGCAGCGCAACAATTGATATGACATCAACAGCGCTGTTCTCAATCTCTAGTGATACAAAGAAGATGCTTAAAAAATTAGATTCGGATATAACTATCTACGTAATGGCACCAAAAACAAGTGCAGATTCAACAATAAAGAAAACTCTTGAAAGGTATCAGTCTACGTCAAAGCATATTAAAGTTGAATATAAGGATACAACTTTATATCCAAATTTCTATCAGAAATATACTGATACAGCACCTACATCAAACAGTTTAATAGTTGTAAATGAGAAGACAAGTAAATCAAAGGTAGTAGATTACAACGATATTTATGTTTCGGATTCTTATTCTTACTACACATCCGGTTCAAACAATGCATCTTCATATGATTGTGAAGGGCAGCTAAACAGTGCGATTTCATATGTCAGATCAAATACAACGTATAAAATATATCAGATTGAAGGTCATGACGAAGCTGTAACGGACACAACAAATTTTGGCTCAGACAGTAATTTAAAAGATATTGTTTCAAAATATAATGCAGAAATAGAATCTATTAAATTAGTAAATAGAACAGAAATTACAACAGACGAGTGTGCAGCACTTCTTATTTTGGGACCTGAAAAGGACTATACAAAAGATGAAGCAAAAATAGTAATTAATTATTTAAATAATGGCGGAAAAGCAATTATAGGTTTGGAAAATCTTACAAGTCAGGGCGTTGACAAGCCAAACTTTAATTCTATTCTTAAAGAGTTTGGCATTAATGTTCAGTCAGGTGTAGTGGCAGAAAATAATACTTCATATTATTCAACCCAGTATGGCCCATGGTTTGCTTTTGCAGATGGAATAACAGGTTACGCATCAGGGCTTTCAAGTTATGTATTTGCACCTTATACATCAGGGTTAAAGCAGGTTAAAGATAGTGATGATTCAATTACTTATACAGCACTTGCTTCCACTTCATCAGATTCAGTTCTTAAGACGAATGCTTCTAAAGCAACAACATACAAGAAAGAGAGTGGGGATGTGGATGGACCATTTGATATAGTAGTTTCAGTAGAAAAAACTGTAACAACAACTAAATCAAATGATGATTCAAATAAATCATCAGATACAAGTAATTCATCAGAGGAAAATAGTGACTCTACAGATGAAACAACAACTAACACATCAAGTTTACTTGTATTTGGTTCAGTATACTCATTATCAGACACAATGGATAATAGTGTTTCTCAGTCAAACACTCAGATAGTAAATAACGCATTGAAAGATTACATTGATACAGAAGTTGAAACAGTATCGGTACCCGCAAAGAGTCTTTCAAGTGAACAGTTAACAGTAACAGAATCAGGAAGCAGATTATTTGGAATTTTAATTTCAGTGGTAGTACCTGTAATTATTCTGTTAGCAGGAATTGTGGTTTGGGTTAGAAGGAGAAAGAGATAATGAGAAAACAAAAAATTCAATTTATAGTTTTGGCAGTGATACTTATTGTTTGCATAGGTGGATATTTTGGAATTACATCCTTTTACAAAAATAAAGAGTCAAATGAAAAAGAAGCTTCAACTATAAAAGTTTTAGAAATAGAAAATTATAAGGACCTTACTAAAGTTTCTTATAATTATGAAGATGCCACAATTAATCTTGTGAAAAAAGATAACAAGTGGAAAGATGAAAGTGACACATCAAAAAATCTTGATTCAAATAATATAAATAGTGAAATGCTTTCAACATTGGTTGAAATAGATGCATCAACCAAGATTGACAGCCCTGAAGATATTTCACAGTACGGATTCACAAAGGATTCTGATGGGAATATAACAGGTGAAACAAATTCAATAACTGTTACAGATAACGATGGAAAAGTAAATAAAATATATATTGGTAGTACTAATCCATATGATTCTACAAAATACTATATGATGGTAAATGATGACACTAACGTATATGTGGTAGATAGTATAGTAAATGATGCCTTTTCAAAAGATGTTGAAGAATTGGAAGAAAGTAGGTGATGAGCCTGCTTTTCGGGGATTTTATAAGTGTTGTGAAAAGTGTGGAAAATTAAGATGTGAAAAATAAAAAAAGCTTTGGAATAACTTCCAAAGCTTTCAATATGCGGAAGATGGGACTTGAACCCACACGATCGCATTGATCACAAGATCCTTAGTCTTGCTCGTCTGCCAGTTCCGACACTTCCGCGTACGTTTCACACGCAAGTAAGATAATACCATCAACTTAGCTATGTGTCAACAACTTTTTTAAAAAAATTAAATTTTTCTAAAAAGTTGTTTTTTAGTAGAATTATGTAAGTGAGATTTGACAACCAAACACATATTTTCTACTTAAATGCAGTTGATGGGACTTGAACCCACACTCCCTTGCGAGAACATGAACCTGAATCATGCGCGTATGCCAATTCCGCCACAACTGCATGTAACTTAGTAATTTGCGTTACCTAAAAGTTTTACTACATTTTGAATAAAATAGCAAGCAATATTTTTCAGGTGACAAAAGTTCTGTAATCAAAGATGTAATAAAAGCTGTAATTAAAGCTGCAATTGAAGTTTTTAGTGACAGTCATTGCATTAATTTCTTAAAAAAAGTAAACTAGTTAAATGAAATAGTAAAAATACGGAGCGGAATAAATGAAAAAAGAACGGGATTTAACTAGTGGCAATATTACATCAGGACTTTGGGCATTTGCGGTACCGTTAATGCTTGGAAATGTAATTCAACAATTCTATAACTTAGCAGATACTTGGATTGTTGGCAGATATATTGGAAATATTGGATTGGCAGCTGTGGGTTCATCGTATACATTAATGACATTTTTAACATATATAATTATTGGACTTTGCCTTGGAAACAGTACATTTATTTCTATGGAATATGGAAAAAAGAATATTGAAAAGATTAGAAATGGCATTTGCATTTCTTTTGTCATGATTCTTGCAGTTACAGTGGGAATTATAATAATTTTCTATGGCTTCTTAGATGAAATTATAAAGATGTTACAGGTTCCAAAAGATACGGTGGCAGATATGAAAGTGTATCTTGCTTATGTTTTTATAGGATTTTTTGCCACATTTATATATAATTATATTTCAAATGTACTAAGAGCAATAGGAAATTCAGTGATTCCATTGATATTTCTTGGAGTGTCAGTGGTGTTAAACGTCTTTCTTGATATTTTGTTTGTGGCAGTTTTAAAAATGGGAATTATGGGAGCGGCTGTTGCAACGGTAATTTCTCAATATATTTCGGCTTTGGGAACATTCGGATATTATTTCTTTCAGTATCCGCAGTTGAAGGTAAGAAAGAGTGATATAAAATGGAATAAAAGCAATTTCAAAAGCATACTTTCTTTATCAGGGTTTACCTGTATTCAGCAATCAGTAATGAATTTTGGAATTTTAATGGTTCAGGGCCTTGTAAATAGTTTTGGCACAACAGTTATGGCAGCCTTTGCTGTTGCCGTAAAAATAGATACATTGGCTTATATGCCGGTTCAGGACTTTGGTAATGCTTTTTCTGTGTTTGTGGCACAAAATTATGGAGCAAATAAGGTTCAGCGAATAAATAAAGGCATAAAAAGAGCAATTGTAAGCATAGTTATTTTCTGTGCAATTGTAAGTAGTATAGTATTTATTTTTTCAAAGAATTTTATGAAAATTTTTGTAAGTAGTACACAGGTTATAGATATAGGAGTGGGCTATCTTAGAATTGAAGGAGCTTTTTATATAGGTATAGGAATCCTGTTTATGCTTTATGGCTTTTATAGGGCAGTTGATAAGCCTATAATGTCAGTGGTTCTTACTGTTATATCATTAGGAACAAGAGTTATTCTTGCTTATGTTTTATCAGCAATTGATTTTATTGGTGTGACAGGAATATGGGCAGCCATTCCTATTGGATGGTTTTTGGCAGATTTAGTAGGATTAATATATATGAAAAAAACGAAAAATGTGCTAAAATCAATATAAATGCTATGAACATATTTTCGACTACATATTTGTAACCACATATATTAGTGGAGGTGAAGCCTTATGAATATTAGAGAACAAAGTGAGAAATTAGAAAGAAAATACCTAAGCCCTTATGCATCATTAAGTTGTGAAAGTCAGGGTAGAGACAGGGAAGAAGAACAATGTGACATTAGGACAGTTTATCAGAGAGACAGGGATCGAATTATACATTGTAAAGCGTTTAGAAGAATGAAGCATAAGACACAGGTTTTTCTTGCACCTATGGGTGACCATTATAGAACAAGACTTACACATACACTGGAAGTTGCACAGATTGCAAGAACAATTGCCAAGGCATTGCGGCTTAATGAGGATTTGACAGAAGCCATAGCTTTGGGACATGACTTGGGGCATACACCATTTGGCCACGCAGGAGAGTCGGCACTTAATGATGTTTGCAGTCAGGGCTTTGAACATTTTAAACAGAGCATAAGAGTAGTTGAAATATTGGAGAATAACGGTAAGGGGCTTAACCTTACAAAAGAAGTAAGAGACGGCATAGTTAACCACAGAACAAGCGGTAATCCATCAACTTTGGAAGGAAAGGTCGTAAGGTTATCAGATAAGATAGCCTATATTAATCATGATATTGATGATGCCATAAGAGGAAAGATAATCACAGAGAAAGATATTCCAAAAGAATATGCAGATATATTGGGAGATACTACAAAGGTTAGATTGGATACTTTAATACATGATGTTGTATCTCATAGCATTGATAAGAACGATATTTTAATGTCGCCTAAGATTGAAGAAGCTATGATGGGCCTTAGAAAATATATGTTTAAGAACGTATATACTAATCCGTTGGCTAAAAGTGAAGAAACAAAAGCCAAGGCAATGCTTAAAATGCTGTTTGAGTATTATATGAGAAATATAGAGTTAATGCCTGAAGAGTTTATATATTTGATTGAAGAAAAAGGTCAGGATGAGGAAAGAGTTGTTTGCGATTATATTGCAGGCATGAGCGACCAGTATTCAGTGGCAAAGTTCCAGCAGATATATGAACCGGGTTTTTGGAAAATGTGGTAATAAGAAACTAAAATAGAGAGGCACAAATGTTTTATTCAGAAGATATTATAGAACAGGTTAGATCAGAAAATAATATAGTAGATGTAATCGGTGATTATGTTAAGTTACAGAAGAAGGGAAGTTCATATTTTGGACTTTGTCCTTTCCACAACGAAAAATCACCTTCATTTTCCGTGTCACCACACAAGCAGATGTATTATTGTTTTGGATGTGGAGAAGGGGGAAATGTTATATCTTTTCTTATGAAATATGAGAATTATACTTTTGTTGAGGCTTTAGAGGTACTTGCAAACCGTGCAGGAATTGAACTTCCAAAGATGGAATATTCAAAAGAAGCAAGACAGGAGAAGGACCTTAAATCTAAGATAATAGAGATAAATACAGAAGCAGCCAAGTATTATCATTATTTGTTGCGTTCAGACAGAGGAAAAACAGCATATCATTATTTAAAAGGCAGAGAGTTATCAGATGAAACAATTGTGAAATTCGGACTTGGCTATTCAGACAAATATAGCAATAACTTGTATCAGTATTTAAGAAGTAAGGGGTATAATGATACAGAGCTAAAGGAAACAGGACTTTTTACTTTTGATGAAGCAAGAGGCGTAAATGACAAGTTTTGGAATCGTGTAATGTTCCCAATTATGGATGCAAATAACAGAGTTATAGCTTTCGGTGGAAGAGTAATGGGAGATGGCAAGCCTAAATACTTAAATTCTCCTGAAACGAAGGTTTTTGATAAAAGCAGAAATCTTTACGGATTAAACGTGGCAAGAAGTGCAAGGAAGGATTATATGCTTATATGTGAGGGCTATATGGATGTTATAAGTCTTCATCAGGCAGGCTTTAATAATGCGGTAGCTGCCCTTGGAACAGCTTTTACTTCACGTCACGCATCACTTATAAAAAGATACGCAAAGGAAGCAGTATTAACTTTTGACAGTGATGAAGCAGGAATTAAAGCTGCATTACGTGCCATTCCATATCTTAGGGAATCCGGTCTTGCAATTAAGGTTCTTAACATGACACCTTACAAAGATCCTGATGAATTTATTAAGAATATGGGAAGAGAAGCTTACGAGGAAAGAATAAAGACAGCAACGAACTTCTTTATTTTCCAGGTTGACAATGAGCGAAAGAATTATGATTTGAATGATCCTCAGGAGAAAACAGCTTTTCAGAACAAAGTTGCAGAAATGTTGCTTGTTTTTAAAGATGAACTGGAAAGAGAGAATTATATAGATTCTGTTTGCCGGACTTTTAACATTTCAAAAGACGGTCTTTCAAGGCTTGTAAAAAAGAAAGCCCTGAATTATGTAGGCAAGGAAGAAACAGTTCAGGAAAGACAGCAGGTTGAAAACAAGAAGAGTACTAAAGAAGATGCGGCAATAAAGACGCAAAGAATATTGTTGGCATACCTTATTGACAGAGATAACTGGTTTAAGAAAGTTGCTCAGGTTATTTCACCGGAGGATTTTATTGATCCGTTTTATCACGATGTAGCAGTAAGATTTTGGGAACAAATGGAATCAGGAAAAGGAAATCCTGCACAGATTATGGACAGTTATTCTGATGAGGAGGAACACAAGAAAGTGGCTGAACTTTTTGTTTCTCCAATAAGGGCTAATTTAAGCCTTGCAGAGCAGGAAAGAGCCATAAATGATGCAGTTATTAAGATAAAAAAATCAAGTCTGGACTATAGAGCTTCAAAGGCTACGGATATTCAGGACTTACAGAATATAATAAAAGAACAGAATCAGTTACAAAAGATTCATGTAACATTGGATTAAAAATAGACTAAAAGTAGGTAATATATATGTTATCAAAAAGACTGGAACAGGTAGCCTCAATGGTTACAAAAGGAAATATTATAGCAGATATAGGCACAGATCATGGATATGTGCCTATTTATCTTGTAGAAAAAGGAATATGTCCCAAAGCTTATGCAATGGATATTAATCAAGGCCCCATAGAAAGTGCAATTAAGAATATAGAAAACTATGGCTTAAGTGAAAAAATTCAGGCAATTAAATCAAATGGATTAGAAAAACTTGAACCTGAAAAAGCAGATACTATAATAATTGCCGGAATGGGCGGAGAGCTTATTGTTAATATTCTTGAAAATGGTTTGGCAAAGTTAGAAAACTGTAGTAGACCGGTTAAAGAACTTGTTTTATCACCTCATAAAAGGGGAGATTTGGTGCGCAAGTATTTAGAAGAACATAAGTGGCACATAACGGACGAAAAAATGCTTATTGACATGAATAAGTTTTACACGATAATAAAGGCCGAAAAAGGACAGGAATCTTATCCTTATTCAGAAACGGAATTATTATATGGTAGAATATTACTTGATAGACAAGATGCAACTTTAAAAAAATATCTGGATAAAGAGAATGCTAAATTTCAAAAAATCAAACAGAAAATGATTGAGAATCAAAGCAAAGATCTTTTAGAAGTTGAAAAGATTTTAGAATATAACAGAGTTGGGAGGGAATCATATGATTAAAGTAACTATAGGACAGAAAACATACGAATATGAGGATGGAACAACACTTTATGAAATAGCAAGAGAGCACCAAAGTGAATATAAGCATCAGATTATTCTTGCAAAATGCAATGGAACTTTATCTGAATTATCTAAAGTATTAGTTGAAAACTGTAATATTGCATTTGTTACAACGGCAAGTTTTGCTGGAAATGAGTGCTATAGAAGAAGCGCAACATTCCTTATGCTTAAGGCATTTTATGCAGTGGCAGGCAGAAATAACATAGAAAAAATTTCTGTTCACTGCTCAGTTAGCAAAGGCTATTATTGTCAGGTTTTTGGAAATGTTGAAGTAGATGATAAACTTTTAAAAAATGTTAGGAACGAAATGATTAAGTTATGCAAAAGAGATATACTTATTCAGAAAGAATCAATACCTACAGCTAAAGCGATTAAGAAGTTTGAAAGATATGGAATGAAGGATAAGGTTCATCTTCTTAAATACCGAAGATCATCAGCAGTTAATATTTACAGAATTGAAGGTTTCGAAGATTATTTCTATGGATATATGGCGTATTCAACAGGAATTCTTAAATATTTTGACTTGATTAAATATGATGAAGGTTTTGTATTACAGTTGCCTACAAAAGAAGAACCGGAAGTTGTGCCAGAGTTTGTACCTAGAAATAAGGTTTACAATGTAATAAAAAAATCAACAGACTGGGCTGAAATGATAGGAGTGCCTACAATAGGATACTTAAATGACAAAATAACTGATGGGTCAATGAACAATATAATGATGGTTCAGGAAGCATTGCAGGAAAAGAGAATAGGTGATGTGGCAGCAGATATTGCTTCAAGAGAAAATGTTAAGGTTGTAATGATTGCAGGACCTTCTTCATCAGGAAAAACATCTTTTTCTCATAGATTATCTATTCAATTAATGGCTCAGGGTTTGAAACCTCATCCTATTTCAGTAGATAATTACTGTGTGAATAGGGAAGATACACCAAGAGATGCAGATGGAAAACTTGATTATGAAGTAATTGAAGCATTAGATGTAAAATTCTTCAATGAGCAGATGACAGATCTTCTTGCAGGAAAAGAGGTAGAACTTCCTATATTTGATTTTGTGTCAGGAAAGAGAAAGTTTAACGGAGATTATCTAAAACTGGGAGAAGATGATGTTCTTGTTATTGAAGGAATACATTGTCTTAATGACAAGATGTCTTATAGTTTGCCGGATGATAAAAAATATAAAATTTATGTTAGTGCATTAACTCCAATTAATGTAGATGAACATAATAGAGTTTCAACATCTGATCTTAGATTACTTAGAAGAATAGTAAGGGACGTTAGAACAAGAGGTTCTTCTGCAGAAAGAACAATAGAGATGTGGCAACGGGTAAGAAGAGGTGAGGAAAAAAATATTTTCCCTTACCAGGATACAGCCGATGTAGTGTTTGATACGGCAATGGTGTATGAACTTTCGGTACTTAAAACATATGCAGAACCTGCTTTGTTTAGCGTGCCGGAGGGAACACCGGAATACCTTGAGGCAAAAAGACTTCTTAAATGTCTTGACTATGTACTTGGAATGCCTAAGGACGGTATCCCTAAGAATTCTTTGGTCAGGGAATTTGTAGGTGGAAGTATTTTTCCGGTAGGATAAAACATTTTTATTATATATTTGACTATATATAGTTTTCTATATATAAAAACTTCTATATAAAAAGTTGCAAAAAAAGGTTTAATATGCTATTTTAGTTAATTGTGAGTAGAGCAGATGATCGCAGCTGCTATTGCCGAAAGGACGCAGGTGAGGAAAGTCCGGGCTTCATAGGGCAGGGTGCCGGCTAACGGCCGGTGGAGGTGACTCCCAGGAAAGTGCAACAGAAATAAAACCGCCAGCTTGCTGGTAAGGATGAAATGGTAGTGTAAGAGACTACCGCTTCGGTGGTAACATCGAGGGTCAGTGTAAACCCCACTTGAAGCAAGACCGAGCAGAAAGCATATGGTTGCCCGCCAGCTTTCGGGTAGGTTGCTTGAACATATTGGTAACAATATGTCTAGATAGATGATCATCCACGACATAACCCGGCTTACAGCTTTACTCATTCATAAAAATATACAATAGGTTTATACTACTAAAGTATAAAATTTTAAACGGTCAAGGAGGAAGTTATGACAGTTAATATTACTAAGGAAATGACAATGGGCGAATTACTTAGCATCGACAGAGGTGTTGCAGTTGTATTAATGAACGCAGGAATGCACTGTATCGGATGTCCTTCATCTATCGGAGAATCACTTGAAGAAGCATGTATGGTTCATGGAATCGAAGTAGATGAATTATTAAAGAACATCAACGAGTATTTTGCTAACAAATAAATAATTAAGAGTTTAATTACAAACACTCTTATCGGATTGGTTTTGTAAGAAATAAATCTGGTATTATAAAAGTCTCCAAAATTGGTTATTCCTATATAGTCACTATGAATATATACTGAGGAAAACAAATTTTTAGGAGGCTTTTTATTATGGCAGAAAATCGCTATGAATTAAACAAAAACTTAGCACAGATGTTAAAAGGTGGCGTTATTATGGACGTTACAACACCTGAACAGGCAAGAATTGCAGAAGAGGCAGGAGCTTGTGCAGTAATGGCACTTGAAAGAATTCCGGCTGACATTCGTGCAGCAGGCGGAGTTTCAAGAATGAGTGATCCAAAGATGATTAAAGGTATTCAAGAAGCTGTTTCAATTCCTGTTATGGCTAAGTGCAGAATTGGACATTTTGCAGAAGCACAGATTCTTGAAGCTATTGAAATAGATTACATAGATGAAAGTGAAGTGCTTTCACCGGCAGACGGCAAGTATCATATTGATAAAACTAAATTTCAGGTACCATTTGTGTGTGGGGCAAAGGACTTAGGTGAAGCATTAAGAAGAATAAGCGAAGGCGCATCAATGATTCGTACAAAAGGAGAACCGGGAACAGGAGATGTAATTCAGGCAGTTACACATATGCGTAGCATGCAGAGTGAAATTAGAAGACTTGCAAGTCTTTCAAAAGATGAATTATATCAGGCAGCTAAAGACCTTCAGGTAGATTATGAATTGGTTAAATATGTTGCAGAAAACGGAAAGCTTCCTGTAGTTAACTTTGCAGCGGGCGGAGTTGCTACACCTGCTGATGCAGCACTTATGATGCAGCTTGGCGCAGAAGGTGTATTCGTTGGCTCAGGTATTTTTAAATCAGGAAATCCTAAGAAGAGAGCAGCAGCTATAGTTAAGGCAGTAACTAATTACAATGATGCAAAAATCCTTGCAGAGTTATTAGAAGACTTAGGTGAAGCTATGGTTGGAATAAATGAACAGGAAATTGAACTTCTTATGGCTGAGAGAGGTAAGTAAAATGATAATTGGTATACTTGCATTGCAGGGAGCATTCATAGAACATGAAAAAATCCTTGAAAAATTAGGAGTGGAATCTTTTGAAATACGTCAAAAAAAGGATATTGAAGGTCAAATGGATGGAATAATTATTCCGGGAGGAGAAAGTACAGTAATAGGCAAATTATTAAGAGAACTGGATATTCTTGAAAGCTTAAAGAGTATGATTAATAATGGATTGCCTGTTTTTGGAACATGTGCCGGAATGATAATATTGGCAGACAGAATAGAAAATGAAGAAAAGACACACATTGGAACAATGGATATAACGGTTAGGAGAAATGCATACGGCAGACAGCTTGGAAGTTTCTATGCAGAAGAAAAAGTTGACAATATAGGAAAAGTTCCGATGACCTTTATTAGAGCACCATACATAACAGAGTGCGGGCCTAAAGCCAGAGCAATAGCAACATGCAAAGGAAACATAGTTGCAGCAGTTCAGGACAACCAAATGGTTACATCATTTCATCCTGAATTAAATGACAGCTTACTGGTACATAAATATTTTGTTGAAGAAATATGTAAGTAAGAAGAGCATAAGTAAGAAGATTTCTCTTCTCATTTTCCACACAAAGTCGTTTGGGGCGTTGCCCACGCCCCAGGGAGCCAACATAATTTAGATATTTACGGATGATATGATACTTGTTATTGCCAAAACCGTAATGACTAACGAAAGGACAAGCTTAAATCACATACTCACTACATTTCAATCACAAGATTATATAGTATTGTCTCAAGCTTATCAGCTACATTGGCGGCAACTTCAACAACTTCTTTATCATCTAAAGGTTGGCCTGTTATTCCGGCAGCCATGTTTGTAATACAACTTATTCCACAAACTTTCATCCCACAGTGTACAGCTACCATAGCCTCACAAGCTGTGCTCATTCCAACGGCATTCGCTCCAAGAATTTTATAGGCTCTAATCTCAGAAGGCGTTTCATAGTTTGGACCTGTTGTCTGTAAGTAAACGCCTTTCTTTAAATTAAGATTATATTTTTTGCCGATTGATTCAAGCTTATTGATTAAATCGGATGCATAAACATGTGTCATGTCAGGAAATCTTGTGCCTAATTCTTCGATGTTTGGTCCCACTAAAGGTGATGGAACAAAAGAAGTAATTTGGTCTGTGATTACCATTAAGTCACCGGGTTTAAAATCGCTGTCAATGCCACCGGCAGCATTAGTAAGAATAAGGTTCTTTGCACCAAGCATTTTCATAATTCTAATCGGAGTTACAACCTGCTCCATTGAATAACCTTCATAGTAGTGAATTCTTCCGTCCATTAAAACTACAGGTTTACTTTCAATATATCCGAAAATAAAACGTCCCGCATGCATTTTGTTAGTGCTAATAGGGAAGTCTTCGATATCAGAATAATTTATGATACAAACTTTTTTGACTTTGTCTGAAAAATTTCCAAGACCTGAACCAAGAACTATGGCAGTTTCAGGAATGAAATCTGTTTTTGATCGTATTTGTCTTAAATAAAAATTAAGCTTATTATAAGCAGAAGTTTCTACATTTGTTTTTTGAATATTTTCCATGGAATGCCTCCTTTAAAAAAAGAAAAATCAGTATTAGTATATCATATTTTCAGATATGAAAAAATAAAAAATAAGTATAAAAAACCATTTTATGAAAAAGTAGTTTTTAGAAGAAAAAATATTCGAAAAAAGTGAATTTAATATGTTATTTTCTATTGAATATTTGATTATAATAATGTATCATTTCTAATAGCAAAAATCAGTGGTGGAGTTCTGCTGTTAAAAAAAGTAATAACAGAACTTGCACCAAACAGATTTGCTCAAGACTCTATTATAAGCCTTGAAATTTTACATAAGCAGAATGGAGGATGAAATGAGACATTTAATTAGTCCGTTGGATTTTACGGTAGAAGAACTTGATCAGTTGCTTGAAACTGCAAGTGATATCGAAAAGAATCCTACAAAATATCAGGATGCCTGTAAGGGCAAGAAGATAGCAACATTATTTTATGAGCCAAGTACAAGAACACGACTTAGTTTTGAAGCGGCAATGATTAACTTAGGAGGCCAGGTTTTAGGTTTTTCGGAGGCATCATCAAGCTCAGCTTCTAAGGGGGAAAGTGTTGCTGATACTATTAGAATTATATCATGTTATGCAGATATATGTGCTATGCGTCACCCAAAGGAAGGTGCAGCACTTGTAGCAGCTAACAATTCTTCAATTCCGGTTATTAATGCCGGAGATGGTGGTCACCAACATCCAACTCAGACATTAACTGATTTGATGACAATTAAGTCCCTAAAGGGTAGACTGGACAATATTACTATTGGTTTGTGTGGAGATTTGAAATTCGGAAGAACAGTACATTCACTTATTAATGCGTTGTTAAGATATGATAATGTTAAATTTGTTCTTATTTCACCTAATGAATTAAAAGTTCCGGAATATATTATTGAAAATATTGAAAAGGCCGGTGCTGAATATAAAGAAGTAACTAAGTTAGAGGATGTAATCGGTGAACTTGATATTTTATATATGACAAGAGTTCAGAGAGAACGTTTCTTTAACGAAGAAGATTACATTAGATTAAAAGACAGTTTTATTTTAGACAAGAAGAAAATGTCAATGGCAAAAGATGATATGCTTGTGCTTCATCCATTGCCTAGAGTTAATGAGATTTCAGTAGAAGTGGACAAGGATCCAAGAGCAGTATACTTTAAACAGGTACAATATGGCGTTTACGTTAGAATGGCATTAATATTAAAATTGTTGGAGGTAGAGGTATGATTAATGTAGATGAAATTTTTAATGGTTTTGTATTAGATCATATTCAGGCAGGACGCTCAATGGCTATTTATCATTACCTTAACCTTGATGAACTTGACTGTCAGGTGGCCATCATAAAGAATGCCAGAAGTGGTAAGATGGGTAGAAAAGATATTATTAAGGTAGAAGGTCCTCTTGATATTGTGGATTTTGATATATTAGGCTTTATCGATCACAATATTACAGTTGATATTATTAAAGATGGAAAATTAATTGAGAAGAGAGAACTTAAACTTCCTAAGAAGATTGTAAACGTACTTCACTGCAAGAACCCACGTTGTATCACTTCAATTGAACAGGAACTGGAACATGTTTTCGTATTAACAGATAAAGAAAACGGAATATACAGTTGCCAGTACTGCGAAGAAAAGCAGGGCAAGTTGTGGGAAAAATTATAGAATATTTAGAATGAGAATAAAGCCACTGTGCAGGAGCATGGTGGCTATTTCAAAATATACACTTTGAAATAGAGCTTACAAGTGAAAATTTACTCTTAACATTTTGCAAAATTCTAATATATTCTTTACTATGTATTCTTGACTTTAATATTATGTTTTTGTACAATTATGCAAATAGGCTTTTGCCTGAAAAATATTATCAATAAGGAGATTTATATGGGACCCAGTGACATAGCATTGCTATGTGTATTAGTAGTGTTACTTTTATTTTCGGCATTTTTTTCATCTGCCGAGACAGCTTTGACAACAGTTAACAAGATTAGACTTAGAACTCTTGTTGAGGAAGAAAATAAGAAAGCTATTGTTTTAAACAATGTGATAAACAATTCAAGAAAGATGCTTAGCACGGTACTTATTGGAAATAACATTGTAAATATTGCCGCTTCATCAATTGCGACTATTTTTACACAAAGTCTTTTAAGTGACATATTTATCAGTGTAGGAGTTGGAATACTTACTTTGTTAATTATTATATTTGGTGAGATTGTTCCAAAAACAGTTGCATCAATGCACGCAGATGAAATGGCATTAAAATATGCCAAACCAATTAGTATTTTGATGTTTGTGCTTACACCGGTTATTTTTATTTTGAATATGTTTTCAAACATAATACTTAAGCTTTTTAGGGTAAAAGTAAACTTAAACTCAAAATCAATTACAGAAGATGAATTAAGAACTATTGTTGGTGTTAGTCAGGAAGAGGGCATTATAGAAGACGATGAATACGATATGATTACTAATGTGTTCGATTTTGGAGATGCCTGCGCAAAGGATATAATGATACCTAAGGTTGACATAACCATGGTGCCAATTGATACAACTTTTGAACAGTTATTAGATGTAATCAAAACAGACAAATATACAAGAATTCCTGTTTATAAGGAAGACACGGACAATATTGTTGGAATTATAAATATAAAAGATATGATTATTAATCAGGTGGACGCATCTAATTTTGATATTAATAAGCTGATGCGTGAACCATATTATACTCACGAGAAAGAAGAATTAAATGATCTTCTTATTGAAATGAGAAATAATGAACCGGGAATGTGTATCGTTCTTGATGAGTATGGTCAGGCAGAAGGCCTTATAACTTTGGAAGATATTGTTGAAGAAATAATCGGCGATATTCATGACGAGTTTGACCAGGCGGAAGAATTGGCAGTTAGAAAAATCGGAGACAATGAATATATTGTTGAAGGTTCAATTAACTTAGATGATTTCAATGATGAATTGGGAACAGACATAGACTCAGAAGATTATGAATCGCTTGGAGGATTGATAATTGAACATCTTGATAGATTGCCTAACAAGGGAGATAGTGTTAAGATATCAAATTGCAAACTTACAGTAATTAAGATGGATGAAAAGAGAATTGACCTTGTAAAAGTTCAGATTGATCCGGAAGTGGAAAAAACGGAAGATGAAGAAAAATCTGAAGATGAGGACAAAGAACAAAAATAGAAAAATTAAAAAAGTCCTGACAGGAAACTGCATTGGTTATTGCTGATGCAGTTCCTTTTTATTTTGATAGAAAAACTTTTTATATAAATAAAAATGTTGAATGAGAATTAAAAAACAATCGTAATTAATTTTGAAATTACTGAATAATATAGAATGAAAGTGTATTTTGCAGGTTTTTATGAAGAAAATAGCAGGCTTGATTTTAAAAGAATTATTAGTTCAAATTATTTTAAGCACAGTGCTTGTGGTGATTCTTGCATTTATTGTTTTTAAACTTTCTTTAGGAGATGGAATAATAAGAATTATGATTTTAGCAATTTATGGGATTTGTTCATTGATAGGAGGTTTAATCCTTGGAAAAAATATACAAAAGAGAAAGTTTTTGTGGGGGCTTGTTGCGGGAGCAATTTATATAGGGTTAATTATGGGTATTTCCTTTATGATAAGGGACGAAACAGGAGATGGAGCAATTGGACTTGGCACAGGAGTAGCAGTAGCTTTAGGCTTTGGAACTTTTGGTGGAATGCTTGGGTAAATTCAATGAAGGAAACAGACCACAGAATATAGTAAAAAACGTTTGAATTTGTACCATATTGTGTTATAATAGCATAAGAATTGTGCTTTTAGGCATAAAAGTATATTAATTTTGGAGGATAACTATGAAACATATTAAAACATTAACAGGAAAGACTTTAAAGGAAACTATGAAAAAGGGCGGTTGTGGTGAATGCCAGACATCATGTCAGTCAGCATGTAAGACATCATGTACAGTAGGAAACCAGACTTGCGAAAATAAATAATTAAAAATCAAATAATTTTAACCGGAAAGAGCGCCATTGGCGCACTTTCTGCGTTATGGTAGGAGGATATTACAGTGATTCATCAGTATAAGAGTAATGGATACAATATTGTAATGGATGTTGAAAGTGGAGCGGTTCACGTAGTAGATGATGTTACATATGATGTTATTGCATTATTTGAAGATACAGAAATCTCAAAGATTGTTGAGCAGTTGTCAGATAAGTATGACAAGGCGGACATTGAAGAAGCAATTAGTGAGGTTAATCAATTAAAGGAAGATGGACAGCTGTTTACTCAAGATATTTATCAGCCTTTTATTGAAGAATTCAAAGATAAGAGACAGACAGTTGTAAAAGCGTTATGCTTACATATTGCCCACGACTGTAACCTTGCCTGCAAATATTGTTTTGCAGAAGAAGGTGAATATCATGGCAGAAGAGCCATGATGAGCTTTGAAGTCGGAAAGAAGGCTTTAGATTTCCTTGTGGCAAATTCAGGAAGCAGAGTAAATCTTGAGGTTGACTTCTTTGGTGGCGAACCATTAATGAACTGGGACGTTGTAAAGCAGTTAGTAGAATATGGCCGTTCACTTGAAGAACCTAACCATAAGAAATTTAGATTTACTTTGACAACTAATGGAGTGCTTTTAAATGACGAAATAATGGAATACCTTAATAAGGAAATGTCTAATGTTGTTTTGAGTCTTGATGGTCGTAAAGAAGTTAATGACAGAATGAGACCGTTTAGAACAGGAAAGGGAAGCTATGATTTAATAGTTCCTAAATTCCAAAAACTTGCAGAAAGCAGAAATCAGAGCAATTATTATGTCAGAGGTACATTTACAAGAGACAATTTAGATTTCTCAGAAGATGTAAAGCACTTTGCGGATTTGGGATTTAAGCAGATGTCAATCGAGCCGGTTGTAGGACCGGAAGAAGATCCTTATTCAATTAGAGAAGAGGATTTGCCAAAGATAATGGAAGAATATGACAAGTTAGCTTTGGAATATATTAAACGCGAGAAAGAAGGAAGAGGCTTTAATTTCTTCCACTTTATGATTGATTTAAATCAGGGACCTTGTGTTTACAAGAGATTATCAGGATGCGGTTCAGGTACAGAGTATTTGGCAGTAACACCTTGGGGTGATTTTTATCCATGTCACCAGTTCGTTGGAAATGAAGAGTTTTTAATGGGCAATGTTGATGAGGGCATAAAGAGAACTGACCTTGTAAAAACATTTGGAAACTGTAACGTATACTCAAAAGAGAAATGCAAAAACTGCTTTGCAAGATTTTATTGCAGTGGCGGTTGTGCAGCCAACTCATTTAATTTTCATGGAACAATCAATGATGCATATGAGATTGGATGTGAAATGGAAAGAAAGAGAGTAGAATGTTCAATTATGATTAAGGCAGCGTTAGCTGATAATGAGAAAGAGGTTTATTAAAAAATGAAAATGAAAATGAACAAAACAAAGAGTATTATATGTTTTATAATCTCTATTGCAGTAGTCTTATTTTTAGGCTACGTTGTTATGTTCGGTGTAGGCGGACGTCATACAGGTAGTGCACAGAACGTAACACAGGGCTTGGACTTAATGGGTGGTACAAGCGTAAGCTACCAGGTTGATGAAAGTAAGACTAAGAGCTTTACAGCAACTGACTTGGAAGACACAAGATTGAAACTTGAAAACAGAGTTCATACTTTCAGTAGTGAAGCAACAGCTTACAAAGAAGGTGACGATAGAATCACTGTTGATATTCCGGGTGAATATGATGCAGATGCAGTAGTAGAAGAACTTGGTAAGCCGGGTGCTTTATACTTCTGTACAGCAACAACAGACAAACCAACAGATGAACAGATTGATAATCACGAATATGTTAAGGTTGGAGACAACTATTACAAAGTTTGGTTATCAGGTAATGAAGTGGCAGACGCTAAGGGTGTTGCTTCAAAAAACAAGGATACAGGAAAAACAGAATATGTTGTTAATCTTGAGTTTAACTCAAAGGGTTCACAGGCTTTTGGTGAAATGACATCACAGTATGTTGGACAGTCTTCATATATTATTTACAATAATGAAATTTTAAGCGCACCAAAAATTGAGTCAGCTATTACAGGGGGACAGGCTGAAATTAACGGACAGAAGAGTCTTAAGGAAGCTGAAGAATTAGCTTCAAACATTAGAATTGGTGCTTTAAAGGTAGAATTAAAGGAAATCAGTCATAAGGTTCAGAGTGCTCAGCTTGGTAGTGATGCATTATCAAAGAGTATTAAAGCCGGAATCATTGGTTTCATTATCATTATTTTGTTCCTGTTAATAGTTTATAGAATCCCGGGACTTGCTGCAGGACTTGCATTACTTACATATGTAGAATTAATGTTACTTGCATTAAATGGATTTGATTTAACACTTACATTACCAGGTATTGCAGGTATTATCCTTAACATTGGTATGGCAGTTGATGCTAACGTTATTATTTACGCACGTATCAGAGAGGAAATTGCTGCCGGCAGAAGAACAGAAACAGCTATTAAGACAGGCTTCAAGAAAGCAGCCTCAGCTATTATCGATGGTAACATTACAACATTAATTGCAGCTTTGGTTCTTCTTTGGAAGGGTTCAGGTACAGTACAGGGATTTGCAACAACATTAGGAATTGGTATTTTAATTCAGTTGTTCACATCACTTGTTATTTCAAGAATATTTGTATGGATTCTTTACTATATGGGATTCCAGGCACCTAAGTTCTACGGAAAAGAAAAGACAAGAAAGAATATCAATTTTGTTGAAAAGAGGAAAGTATTCTTTGGAATCGCTATTGTTTGTATCGCAATTGGTATTGGTGGATTAGTCTTTAACTCAGCTAACAACGGTGGTGCATTTAACTATAGTATTGAATTTAAGGGTGGTACATCTACAGAAATTCAGTTTAGTGAAAACTATACAATGGATGAATTTAACAACAATGTTAAACCTGCAATTGAAAAATTATTAAATTCAACTGATATTCAGGCACAGAAAGATACTAACAAAGACGGACTTTTCACAATTAAGACTAGAAACTTCAAAGACAATGAATTTGAAGAGATGAAAGATATGCTTGTAAAAGATTACAAGGCAGTAGATGACAAACAGAACTTTACTAATACAAAGATTTCAGATACAGTAAGTAAGGAAATGAGAAGTGATGCAGTAGTCGCAACAGTTCTTGCCACAATCTGTATGTTATTCTACATTTGGATTAGATTTAAGAACATCCATTTCGCTCTTGCAGCCGTTATGGCATTAATCCACGACGTACTTATAGTTATCGGATTCTATGCATTATCAAGAGTTACAGTTGGTACAACATTTATTGCATGTATGCTTACAATCGTAGGTTACTCAATTAATGCTACAATCGTAATCTTTGACAGAATTAGAGAAAACAAGGCAGTTATGAAGCGTGATGACAAGATGATTGAAATAGTTGACAGAAGTATTACACAGACACTTACAAGAAGTATCTATACAACTTTAACAACATTCGTAATGGTATTTATGATTTTCATCATGGGTGTTTCATCAATTAGAGAATTTACATTACCACTTATGACAGGTATGATTGCAGGTGCATTCTCATCTGTATTCCTTACAGGTTCATTATGGTATGTTTTAAAAGGTAAAAAGTCTGATAAATAATTAATTATTGGATTTAAGAAAACGGTATTGCCTAATGGTGATACCGTTTCTTAATCTTATGGAGAAACTATGAAAGAAAGATGGTATCTGCAGACCAAGAAAGCAGATTTTAATGAAATAAGCAGAAAATTTAATATTAGCCCTATTTTGGCAAGATTAATTAGAAACAGAGATGTTGTCGGTGATGAAAACATTAGAAACTATCTTTCTGCCAATATTGAAAGATTAAGTTCTCCGTGGCTGTTTAAAGATATGGATAGAGCAGTTGATATATTAAAAATAAAAATTGCCGCAGGAAATAAAATAAGGATTATATGTGATTATGACGTAGATGGTGTTTGTTCAGGATATATTTTGTATAGATCACTTAAAAAGCTTGGAGCAGTAGTTGATGTTGTTGTACCTCACAGAATAGAAGATGGCTATGGTATTAACGAGAATCTTATAAAAAAAGCTTTCTACCAGGGAATAGATACAATTTTGACATGTGACAACGGAATTGCCGCATATAATCAGGTTGAATATGCTAAAAGCCTTGGAATGACAATAATTGTAACAGACCATCACGAAGTTCCATATACGGAAACAGAACAGGGGCGTGAATATATTATTCCAAAAGCTGATGCAGTAATTAATCACAAACAGAAAGATTGTGGATACCCTTTTAAGGAATTGTGTGGGGCAATGGTTGCCCTTCAACTTATATCGGCACTATCAGAGTCATATGGAGTATCTAAAAGAGATGTTTATCAGCTATTGCCATACGCTACTTTGGCAACTATATGTGATGTGGTTGAACTTCAGGGCGAAAACAGAATGGTTGTTCAATATGGGCTTAAAATGATAAAGAACTGCAAAGATGTTGGCTTAAATGCATTGATAGATGCCTGTGAAATAAAAAAAGAAAGCATTGACTCTTATCATGTAGGGTTTGTTTTGGGACCATGTATAAATGCCAGTGGAAGATTAGACACAGCCAAAAGAGCAATGGAGCTTTTATGTGAAACTGACAGGGAGAAAGCCCATATTCTTGCAAAATCATTAAAAGAATTAAATGATGAAAGAAAAGATATGACTGAAGAGGGTACAAGAAGGGCAATTGAAATAGCAAAAGACTATGATGACAATGTTTTGGTAATATATTTAAAAGATTGTCACGAAAGTATAGCCGGAATTATTGCAGGAAGAGTTAGAGAAAGGTGTAATAAGCCGGTAATAGTTCTGACGGATGCCAAAGATTGTGTGAAAGGCTCAGGAAGATCTATTGAGGAATATGATATGTATGAGGAGCTTTGCAAGGTTAAAGATTTGTTTCTGAAATTCGGTGGTCACAAGATGGCTGCAGGTGTGTCTCTTCCAAAAGAAAACATAGAACTTCTCAGAAAAAGATTAAACGACAACAGTACTTTGACGGAAGATGATTTATGCCTTAAAGTCTGGATAGACATGCAGCTTCCAATTGAGTATATTTCAATGAATCTTGTTGAAGAATTAAAAACACTTGCACCTTTTGGAAAAGGAAACGAGAAGCCTATTTTTGCAGACAAAAACTTAAAAATTAAAAAACTTCAAATATTGGGAAAAGCCGGAAATGTGCTGAAATTGACAATTGAAAACAGTACAAATTACAGAATGACGGCTATAATGTTTGACAGAACTCAAGAATTTATGGGATTTATTAAGGAAAAATTTGGACAGGAAGAGATTAATAAAGCTTTACTTGGTCAAAATAATGCAATTACATTTATGGCAACCTTTTATCCTACAATAAATGAGTTTAGAGGTAACATAGATTTGCAAATAGTTATTGATAGATTTTGCTAATAAGGGTAAAATATTTCTATATATATTTAAAATGTGCAATAAATTATACATAAGCATATTTTCATAAAAATAATATTGGGCAGAATGCCCGGGTTACATTAGGAGGAAAAAATGAGCACAGTAGAAAAGTACATTAGAAGCATTCCTGATTTTCCGGAACAGGGAATTATTTTCAGAGACATTACAACAGTAACACAGGATCCTGAAGGATTACAGTTAGCCATTAATAGTATGGAAGATAAGATTAAGGACAAAGATTTTGATGTTATAGTTGGTCTTGAAGCAAGAGGATTTATGTTTGGTACACCTATTGCATTTGATATGAAAAAGGCATTTGTTCCAATTAGAAAGAAAGGAAAGCTTCCATGGAAAACAATTTCAGAATCATATGATTTGGAATATGGAAGTGCTGAAATAGAAATTCATACTGATGCCATTAAAGAAGGACAGAAAGTAGTTATAGTAGATGATTTAATAGCTACAGGTGGAACAGTTAAGGCAGCAATTAACTTAATTGAGCGTTTAGGAGGAGAAGTTGTTTCATGTTTATTCTTAACTGAATTGGCAGGACTTAACGGAAGAAAGGCTCTTGAAGGATATAATGTAGAGTCAGTTGTAGTTTACGAAGGCAAATAATTTTTTGATGGAGATACTCTATGGGCGAAAAAAATAACATTAACGTAAAAATTGAAAATCATGGTGTTATACCGAAAGAAGAAGAACATGCTACACCGGAGGAATTGTATAGCAGACTTATAGACAAGATTAAAAGATATCATCCTTCAGCAGGTGATTTGAGTGCAATTGACAAAGCTTACAATTTCGCAAAGAAATCTCACGGTGACCAGAAACGTAAATCAGGTGAGCCTTATATAATTCACCCTATTCACACTGCACTGATTCTTGCTGATCTTGAATTGGATAAAGAATCAATTATGGCAGGATTGCTTCACGATGTAATGGAAGATACAAAAGTTACAAGGGAGCAGATGATTAGCGAGTTTGGAGAGGAAGTAACAGACTTAGTTGATGGTGTTACAAAACTTACAAAATTAGACTATGATGCTGACAAAGTAGAAAAGCAGGCAGAAAATCTTAGAAAGATGTTTCTTGCCATGGCAAAGGATATTCGTGTAATTCTTATAAAACTTGCCGACAGACTTCATAATATGAGAACTTTGCAGTATATGACACCTGAGAAGCAGAAAGAAAAGTCAAAGGAAACAATGGAGATTTATGCTCCAATTGCAGACCGTCTTGGTATTTCTAAGATTAAGATAGAGTTAGACGATTTGGCCCTTAGATATTTAGAACCTGAGAAATATAAAGATTTGGTAGATGGTGTTCATTTAAGACTTGAACATAGAGAAGAATTTATGAGCCAGCTTATAGCTGAAGTTGCCGGATATATTGAGAAGGCAGGAATTAAAGCTACAATAGATGGACGTGTAAAACATTATTTCAGTATTTATAAGAAGATGGTTAACCAGCACAAAACATTAGACCAGATTTATGATGTTTTTGCCATTCGTATTATTGTTGACACAGTAATGGAATGTTATGGTGCATTGGGCGTTATCCACGAGAAATATACTCCTGTACCGGGAAGATTTAAGGATTATATTGCGATGCCTAAGCAGAATATGTACCAGTCACTTCATACAACATTAATCGGACCTAACGGTCAGCCCTTTGAAATCCAGATTCGTACAATGGAAATGCACAAAACAGCAGAATATGGTATCGCTGCACATTGGAAATACAAAGAAAACATAACAGGTGAAGGTGACAATGAGGAACAGAAGATTAGTTGGTTAAGACAGATTCTTGAATGGCAGAGAGACTTGTCTGATAATCACGAGTTCCTTAACCTTCTCAAAGATGACCTTAATATGTTCTCTGAGAATGTATATTGCTTCACACCTAATGGAGACCTTAAGAGTCTACCTAATGGTTCAACACCAATTGATTTTGCTTACAGTATTCATAGTGCAGTAGGTAACAAGATGGTTGGTGCCAGAGTAAACGGAAAGATGGTAAATATTGATTATAAGATTCAGAACGGTGATCAGGTAGAAGTTGTAACATCTAACAATTCTAACGGACCAAGTATGGACTGGCTTAAGATTGTTAAAAGTACACAGGCAAAGAACAAGATTAATCAATGGTTTAAGTTACAGAATAAAGAAGAAAATATTATTAAAGGTAAGGAACTTATAGATAAATATTGTAAGTCTAAAGGCATTGTATTGCAGGATATTTTAAAACCTGAATATATGGAAAAAGTAAGACTTAAATATAGCTATAAGGATTGGAACTCTTTAGTTGCATCCGTAGGTCACGGTGGACTTAAAGAAGGACAGATTGTAAATAAGCTTGTTGAGGAATACAACAAGACACATAGAAAAGAAATAACAGATCAGGATGTTCTTAATTCAACAATAGGCGAAAAGGCTGAAAATAAGACACATACATCAAAGAGTGGAATTATTGTCGAAGGTATGGATGATGTGGCAGTTAGATTTTCTAAATGCTGTAGCCCTGTTCCCGGTGACGAAATTATTGGTTTTGTTACAAGAGGACGTGGTGTGTCAATTCATAGAACAGACTGTATTAATATAATTAATCTTCCTGATTTTGAAAGAGGAAGACTTATTGAGGCAAGCTGGGCTGCTGATGAAGGAAAGCAGGACGGCAAATATATGACAGAGATTGTTATATATGCTCACAACAGAGTAGGTATTTTAACAGACCTTTCTAAAATATTTACAGAGAAAAACATTGATGTTAACAGTATTAACAGTAGAACAAGTAAGTCTGAAATAGCCACAATATCTATGTCATTTGCAATTCAGGGAACTGAGGAGCTTAACAGTCTTATTTCAAGAATAAGACAGATTGACAGCATTATTGATATTGAAAGAACAACAGGCTGACAATTTTAAATAAAAGATCAAAACATTAACAGATATGTACAGAAATAAAATTGAAATGGAGAATATATGGGAAAGATTGAAATTAGAAATCTTTTAGTTAGCGAGTGCTACACTAATTGTTATTTATGTAAAAATAAAGAAACAGGCGAAGGATTTATAGTTGATCCGGGTGAAAATGAACTTAAAATTTCCGTAAATATTTCAAAAATGGAAATGAAACCTGTAGCAATTATTTTAACACACGGTCATTATGACCACATTGGTGCCGTAAATGCTTTAAAGGAAAGATACGGAATTAAGGTTTATGTGTCTGAAGCTGAAAAAGAGTTAATTGGAGATAAAAAAATGAATCTTTCTTCATATTTTGATTCACCAATGACAATTGAAGCAGATGAGTTCTTAAAAGACGGACAGAAGATTACATTGGCAGGAATTAATATGACATTTATTGCAACACCGGGACATACACCAGGCAGTGGATGTTATTATTTGGAAGACAATGAAATCTTATTTAGCGGTGATACATTATTCCACGGAAGCAGAGGAAGAACAGATTTTCCGGGTGGAAGCGAATCTGAAATAATGAAATCAATTAGAGAAAAATTATTAAAGAAACTTCCTGATGAAACAGCAGTTTTACCGGGACATAATGACAGCACAACAATAGGAACAGAGAAGGTATATTATTAATGATTGATATTCAGATAGTACCGGAAGAATTTCAATATGATGTACAATCCATGGTTCAGGCTTTTTATATGGGACATCCATTTAAGATTAACAGTCAGGTTCAGGATTACTATAGAATTTTAAAAGTTGTTTATGAAGAAAATAGAATAAATATAATATTGTCAGACAATGAAAAAAAGCTTTTTGAAGAACATTATGAAATAGACTGCAGTGGTATTGTTAACCACTGCGATTTATCTAAAACTCATAGAACAGAGTTAAAGAATGTTTTAAAAAAGCTTTTGTACAGTGTTATGTCAAAGGATACAGGAAAGGAATTGCCTTGGGGCAATCTGACGGGAATACGACCTGCCAAAATTCCGGGAATGTTGTTTGAACAGGGAATGAGAGAAGAGCAGGTCCGAAAGACAATGAAGGAAACTTATTTAATTTCAGATGAAAAGCTTAACCTTGCAATTGACATTTCAAGAAGGGAAAGCAGAATATTATCAGATATTAATTATAAAGAAGGATACAGTCTTTATGTTGGAATTCCTTTTTGCCCAACTACATGCCTTTATTGTTCGTTTACATCTTATCCTATATCAATGTACAAGGATAAGGTTGACAGTTATGTAGACAGCGTCATAAAAGAGATTAAATTCTTAGGTGAGCAATTAAAAGGTCGTGAACTTAACACGGTATATATTGGAGGAGGAACTCCTACAACATTGGAACCTGATCAGATGGATAGGTTGATTACAAGTCTTAAGGAGAATTTTGATTTTAGCACAGTAAGAGAGTTTACTGTTGAAGCGGGACGACCTGACAGTATTACTGAAGAAAAGCTTAAAACATTAAAGAAACATAATGTTTCAAGAATTTCAATTAATCCCCAGACGATGAATCAGGAAACTTTAGATATTATTGGAAGACGACATACTGTAGAACAGGTTAAGGAAGCGTTTAAGCTTGCAAGACAGTGTGGCTTTAATAATATAAATATGGACTTTATTCTTGGACTTCCACAAGAAGATGAGAAAATGGTAAGATATTCTATGGAAGAGGCAAAGAAACTTAGTCCGGAAGGAATAACCGTACATTCTCTTGCGTTAAAGAGAGCAGCACGTCTAAATATTATGAAAGATAAATATTCTGACATGCATATGGAAAATAGTTCTGAACTTATGAAAGTTACAGAAAAGTATTCAGAAGAGATGAATATGAAACCTTATTATCTATATAGACAGAAGAATATGGCAGGTAATCAGGAAAATGTAGGATATTCTATTGAAGGTTGTGAAGGCCTTTACAATATTCTTATGATGGGTGACTTTCAGGATGTATGGGCCGTTGGAGCAGGAGCGGTTACTAAGCTTTTGTCACCGGATAGAAAAGAGGGCAAAAGAATAGATACTGTAAAGAATGTAGACCAATATATTGAAAGAATTGACGAAATGATTGAAAGAAAAAGAAAATACTTTCAATCTATGGGTTGTTAAAAATAAAAAACAATAGTAAAATTTATGGTTGTGAGAAAAATAATAAGGAGACATAGAAAATGGCATTAAGCAAGAAACCTGTTACAGGAATGAAAGATATTCTTCCTGAAGAGATGAAAATAAGAAATTATGTGCAGAATGTAATTAAAGATACATATAAGGCTTTCGGTTTTACACAGATTGAAACACCTTGTGTAGAAAATATTTCTAACCTTACTAATAAGCAGGGTGGAGAAAACGAAAAGTTAATTTTTAAGATTTTAAAAAGAGGCGAGAAGCTTAATCTTGAAACAGCACAGACAGATATGGATGTTGTTGACAACGGGTTAAGATATGACTTAACAGTTCCTCTTGTAAGATATTATTCAAATAATGCCAATAACTTGCCATCACCTTTTAAGGCTTTACAGATGGGGAGTGTTTGGAGAGCTGACAGACCACAGAGAGGTCGTTATCGTCAGTTTATGCAGTGTGATATTGATATTCTTGGAGACCCAAGTAACCTGGCAGAAATCGAATTGATTCTTGCAACTACAACAACACTTGGAAAGCTTGGATTTAAGAATTTCCAGATTAGAATTAACGAGAGAAGAATATTAAAGGCTATGGCTGCTTACAGTGGTTTCCCTGAAGAAAGCTATGACAGCGTATTTATTATTCTTGACAAGATGGACAAGATTGGTCTTGAAGGAGTTAAGGAAGAACTTATTAAATATGAATTTTCTGAAGAATCAGTAAATAAGTACGTTTCTTTATTTAAAGAAATTGAACAGCAGGCTAATCCTATTGATTATTTGGCTGAAAAGCTTGGTGATTATATGGAAGATGATGTTAAGCAGTGGATGAACGAGATTATTGAAAGCGTTAAGGCTACTAAGTCATCTGATTTTGAAATTATATTTGATCCTACTTTAGTTAGAGGTATGTCATATTATACAGGAACAATTTTTGAAATTGCAATTCCTGAATTTGGTGGAAGCTGCGGTGGCGGCGGAAGATACAATAAGATGGTTGGAAAATTCATTGGACATGATGTTCCTGCCTGTGGTTTTTCAATTGGTTTTGAACGTATTGTTTTATTATTAATGGAACAGGGCTTTAAGATTCCTGAAGAATACAATAAGGTTGCTTATCTTATTGAAAAAGGTGTTAAGGAAGATGCACTTTGTGATGTTATTGCACAGGCTCAGGAAGAAAGAAAGAATGGTACTCAGGTTCTTGTAACAAGAATGAATAAGAATAAAAAGTTCCAGAAAGAACAGTTAAAAGAGCAGGGTTATGAAGAATTCAAAGAATTCTATAAGAACCCATTAAAATAATATATTTTATTTCACAGTGGATGAATTAGGAGGAAGAATTATGGCAGAGTCAATGCAGGGACTTCATAGAAGTCACAGATGTACAGAAGTATCTAATAAGAATATTGGTGAAACTGTAACTGTAATGGGATGGGTCCAGAAAAGAAGAAATTTAGGAAGCTTGATTTTTATAGATTTAAGAGATCGTTCAGGTCTTTTACAGTTAGTTTTTGATGAAAACAATGGTGAAGTTTTTGAAAAAGCTAAAAATCTTAGAAGCGAATTTGTTATTGCAGCAGAAGGTGTTGTTAGACAGCGTAGTGGTGCAGTTAATGAAAATATGGCAACAGGTGATATTGAAGTAACTGTAAACACACTTAGAATTTTATCAGAAGCTGAAACACCTCCATTCCCTGTTGAAGAAGATGCTAATACTAGAGAAGAGTTAAGATTAAAATATAGATACCTTGATTTAAGAAAGCCTCATCTTCAGAGAAATCTTAAGATGAGAAGTGATATTACAACTTTTATTAGAAAGTTTATGTCAAATGAAGGATTTATTGAAATTGAAACTCCAACATTATGTAAGAGTACACCTGAAGGTGCGAGAGATTATTTAGTACCTAGTAGAGTACATCCGGGATGCTTCTATGCATTACCACAGTCTCCACAGTTATATAAGCAGTTGCTTATGTGCTCAGGTTTTGACAGATATATTCAGATTGCAAAATGTTACAGAGATGAAGATTTAAGAGCTGACAGACAGCCTGAATTTACACAGGTTGATATGGAACTTTCTTTTGTAGATGTTGATGATGTAATCGATGTTAATGAAAGATTATTAAAGGCATTATTTAAAGAAATTCTTGATGTTGATGTTCAGTTACCAATTCAGAGAATGACATGGATTGAAGCTATGAACAGATATGGTTCAGATAAGCCTGATACACGTTTTGGAATGGAACTTATTGACGTAACAGACGTTGTTAAAGGTTGTGGCTTTGGTGTATTTACAGGAGCAATCGAAAACGGCGGTTCTGTAAGAGGTCTTAATGTTAAGGGACAGGGCGCAATGCCAAGAAAGAAGATTGATAAGTTAGTTGATTCAGCAAAGGGCAACGGAGCAAAAGGTCTTGCATATATTGCAATGCATGAAGATGGAACAATTAAGTCATCATTTGCTAAGTTTATGACAGATGAGGAAATGGATAACCTTATTAAGGCTATGGATGGTCAGCCAGGCGATTTATTAGTATTTGCTGCTGACAAAAACAAGATTGTTTGGAACGTTCTTGGTGCACTTAGATTAGAATTAGCTGAACAGTTAGATTTAATTGATAAGAGCAAATTTAACTTCTTATGGGTAGTAGAATTCCCACAGTTTGAATGGTCAGATGAACAGAACAGATTCCTTGCAATGCATCATCCATTTACAATGCCTATGGATGAAGACTTGGATTATATTGAATCTGATCCGGGCAGAGTTAGGGCAAAGGCTTACGATATCGTACTTAATGGTTCAGAAATCGGTGGCGGCAGTGTTAGAATCCATCAGGCAGACGTTCAGGAAAGAATGCTTAAAGCATTAGGTTTTACAACAGAAGCAGCTCACGAACAGTTTGGATTCTTATTAGATGCATTTAAGTATGGTGTTCCACCACACGCAGGACTTGCATACGGACTTGACAGACTTGTAATGCATATGACAGGTGAAGACAACATTCGTGAAGTAATTGCATTCCCTAAGGTTAAAGATGCATCATGCTTAATGACAGAAGCACCAACAGCTGTAGATGCAAAACAGTTAGAAGAATTATCAATTGAAACAATTGATGTTGAAGAAGAAAAATAAATAATGAGAGATGTGAAGAAATAGAAACGATTATAGGAATATATAATAGTTGGCAAGGATTCACATAGCTTAACACAAATATAAAAGGCTGCTCAGTTGGGCAGCCTTTTGTGATGCTAGTTTAATCTTAGTCGTCTTATTTGTTCTTGCATACTTCCAACGTAGTTTGAAAGCTCATTGTATTTGTTGTTTAATTTCTCAACATCTCTTTTTAAGATATTGTAGTTATATACAAGTTCTTTGTATGAATTTGAATTAGATGTATAAGATTTATAATTGTTAGTAGTGTTGCTGTTAGTCATATTATTCAGAGAAAGATTAATTTCCTGCTTACAAACCACATTAAAATTCAAGTCGATTTCATAAATTGTATTGTCAGTTGTAACAAAAATGCAATTATTATGTACAAAAGCAGAGATATGATTTGAGCTGGATATGTTATCGACAATACAATGTTTCTCGGTAAGATTGTCTGAACAAACTCCCATAAGTGAATTATCCAAATAAAAAACATATAATTTATTGTTGAAAACAAGTGTTGCACAAGATGTTTTAAGGCAAAGAACTTCTTGAAAACTATTTTGTGTTACTTGGGTAAGGACGAATGAATTATCTACAGAGTAGTAGGAAACAAGTGGAGAATTGACGGAATAAACATTAAAGTCTTTTTTGAAATCTTTAAAAACATAGCCCTTTGAAAAAACACGACCGTTGGCTATCAGGTAAGATTTGATTTGCCGTGCTGACTGCTCGAAAATCATTGGTTGACCGTTTTCTAATTCTATAATATGATACATAAAAACCTCCCACATTAGCTGCTATAAAAATCATATAACAAAATATGCAGGAGGTTTAAAAATTATTTCATAAAACGTTAGGTTTAAAGCACTATTATATGTACAAAATGAATTAAACCTAAAGAGCTATTTATTATAAAAGGATTAGATTTAAAGTATTATTCGCTATACAAATCAATTACATCTAAAGCGCTATCCACAATATGAATAGGAAGCTCCTTTAAAGAATCATTTGGATATTTTAAATCAGGAATGCAGATAACAGGAATGCCGGCTGCGTGTGCGGCTCGTATTCCGTTTTCTGAATCCTCAAAAATAACAGCTTCATCTTTGTTAAAAGGTGTCTTTCCAAGGGCTTTTAAGAAAATTTCCGGATTAGGTTTTGAATTTTTTACCTGGTCTCCGCCAATAATATGTTTAAAATAATCACGAATACCGGCTATATTTAAATATTTTTCAACCATAGGAGTTACTGTTGAAGAGGCAACACAACAAATTGTTCCGTTTCCCTTAAAAAACTCCAATAATTCGGGAATGCCTTTCATAATTTCCAAACCGTTTTCTTCAATATCCTTTGCAACTAATTCACGAGTTTCCTTAAATATCTGTTCGGTAGAAAAGTCTTCGCCAAAGATTTTCTTGTGAACTTCTTTAACAGAATCAAATGAGAGTCCTAATGTTTGGGTAAAATCTTCAATTCTTGAAGGATAGCCATATTTCTTATGAACCATGCTTTCAAACTTGAAAAACTGACGCTCAGTATTAAAAATCAATCCATCCATATCAAAAATTGCAACTTTTGGAATGTTCATAATAAAATTCTCCTTAGTATTTGGCTTTAAAGCTATTTAATAAGATTGCTTATAAAAAATAATAATAGTGCTGTGCATAGCAACTATTAATTACTAGTTTAAAATATCATATATGTTTGAAAAATCAAGAGGGGGAAAAGAAAATATTTTATAAAAATTTGATTTTGAAAGAAATAAATGAATAAATATAAGTAAAAAGCTTGTTTTTTGACTTTCTTAATAGAAATAATTGTGGTAAACTTATGTTTGATAAATGTTTGACAATATACAGGAGGTACAAAATGTTTTCATTTGACGAAATTAAGAATGCAGATATTGAAATAGCAGAAGCTATGCAGGACGAAATGGACAGACAGCAGAGCCATTTGGAGCTTATTGCATCTGAAAATATAGTAAGCAAAGCAGTAATGGCAGCTATGGGAAGTCATTTAACAAATAAATATGCAGAAGGTTATCCGGGAAAGAGATACTACGGCGGATGTGAATATGTTGACGTTGTAGAAGAACTTGCAAGAGAAAGAGCAAAGAAATTATTTGGATGCACATATGCTAATGTACAGCCACATTCAGGTGCACAGGCTAACTTAGCAGTATTTTTCGCTTTGGTTAAACCGGGAGATACAGTTATGGGAATGAGCCTTGATGCAGGTGGACATTTAACACATGGTTCAAAAGTTAATATTTCAGGTACATATTTTAATATCGTTTCTTATGGAGTAAATGAAGACGGTTATATAGATTACGATCAGGTGTTGGAAGTTGCAAAAGCTAACAAGCCTAAACTTATCGTAGCTGGTGCAAGTGCTTACCCAAGAAAGATTGATTTTAAGAAATTCAGAGAAATCGCTGACGAAGTAGGTGCTTACCTTATGGTAGATATGGCACATATTGCAGGTCTTGTAGCTACAGGACAGCATATGAGCCCAATTCCATATGCGCATGTAACAACAACTACAACTCATAAGACATTAAGAGGACCAAGAGGTGGACTTATTCTTTCAAGTGAAGAATTTGCTTTGGAACATAAGCTTAATAAGGCAGTTTTCCCAGGAATCCAGGGTGGACCATTAATGCACGTTATCGCATCTAAGGCTGTTTGTTTCAAAGAAGCTTTATCACCTGAATTCCAGGAGTATGGCAAGAACATTGTGGCAAATGCACAGGCACTTGCAAAAGGTCTTACAGACAGAGGTTTTGACCTTGTATCAGGCGGTACAGACAACCACTTAATGTTAGTAGACTTAAGAAGCAAAAACATTACAGGTAAGGAATTTGAAATTGCTCTTGATAAAGCAAACATTACATGTAACAAGAACGCAATTCCTAATGACCCACAGAAACCGGGAATTACAAGTGGTGTAAGAATTGGTACACCTGCAGTTACAACAAGAGGACTTAATGAAGCAGATATGGATGTAATAGCAGAATGCATGGCATTAATCGCTGCTGATCCGGAAGGAAACAATGAAGCAGTAAAGGCAAAAGTAAAGGCGTTAACAGACAAATATCCTTTATATGCATAAAGAAACAAAATATTAATATGACTGTTGATTAGAAAGTAGAATTAATAGTGTTGTAAAATCCTTACAGTAAAAGGACTGATTGGTCTTGCGAGCTGTAAGGATTTTGTTTTTTATGGAATATGTTTCCTGTATAATTCCCCAATTTTTGGAAATAATGTAATGGATTAGATTTACAGGGGGAGTTATGAAAAGTGATTTTGTAAAATGTGGTATTTTAGGTTGGTGTATTGAAATTATATGGACAGCCTTTCATGGAATAAAAAGCAAAAATAATAAATTCATTGGTTATACGTCAATAATTATGTTCCCCATATATGGCTTGGCATCAGTTATAAAGCCAATAAGCCTTAAGTTAAAGAAAATGAAAATGCCTACAATAATCAGGGGGATAGTTTATTCAATAGGAATTTTTATGGTAGAATTAATTACAGGAAGTATTCTTAAGAAAACAAATAATTGTCCGTGGGATTATAGCGATAAAAAGTACAACATAAACGGTGTGATTAGAATTGATTATGCACCGCTGTGGTGCATTGTAGGTGTTATTTTTGAAAAAATGCTTAATTCAAAATAGTGCAGAAATAGAGCAAAGCAAAAAAATAGAAAATAAAAATCTTCCAAACAGTATATTTAAACATGCTTGGAAGATTATATAAATTTATTATTTAAAGAATTTTATAATATTGTCCATTCTGGAAGTCATTGACTGGAATAGTAAATCAACAATAGTAACGGCAACCATTGATTCGACAACAACTACAGCTCTAGGAACAATAATAGGATCGTGACGACCTTTTATGTTAATATCAATATTTTCCATAGATTTATTTACTGTCTGCTGTGTCATTGCAATAGAAGGAGTAGGCTTGATTGCGGCTCTAAGAACAATAGGTGAGCCGTCACTTATGCCACCAAGAATCCCTCCGGCATGGTTTGATGTTTTTGAAATATGACCATTTTCAACTTTAAAACCATCATTATCTTTAGAACCTGTAGATGTGGCAACTGCAAAACCATCACCAATCTCAATACCTTTAACAGCACCGATGGACATAATTGCTTTTGCAAGGTTAGCATCTAACTTATCAAAAACAGGTTCACCTACACCTGTTGGCATTCCGGCTACAACACATTCGATAATACCACCAACGGAATCCATTTCAGCCATTTTCTCTTTAAGCATATCACCTGCAAGTTTAGCAGCGTTGCTATCAGGCATATACATAGGATTTTTCTGAATTTCGTCTTTATTAAAATTATTGTAATTTATAGATACGTTACCGATAGATTTAGAATAAGTCATAATGGAAATATTAAGTGATTCTAAAATCTTAGAAGCAATGGCGCCTGCGGCAACTCTTCCTATAGTTTCGCGACCTGATGAACGTCCGCCACCGCGATAATCTCTGAAACCATATTTTTCATCAAAGGTGTAATCAGCGTGTCCCGGTCTGTAGCATTCTGCAATCTGTGAGTAATCAGCAGAATGATGATCTTTATTGTGTACAACCAAAGAAATAGGAGTGCCGGTAGTTTTTCCTTCAAAAATACCAGACAAAATCTCGACCTTGTCATCTTCGTTACGCTGTGTAGTGTATGCAGACTGTCCCGGCTTTCTTCTGTCAAGAAAAAACTGAATGTCTTCTTCACAAAGAGGAACTCCTGCAGGGCAACCGTCAACTACAACGCCAACAGCCTTTCCATGAGATTCTCCCCAAGTTGTTATTTTAAAAATGTTACCATATGTTGAACCAGCCATTTTAACCTCCGTAAATAAAATCCGTAAAAATTTTTGCCTTTCACGATTATAACAAGGAATAGGGATAATAGCAAATTTAAAATATCTGCTTGCGTTAATACTAATAAAATAATATAATAATACAATGCGTTAAAAATAATGAAATCAATGAGGTGTTTTATGTTTAAGGTTTTAGCAAAAGATGGAAACGCAAAAAGAGGCGAATTTACAACAGTTCATGGCAAGATACAGACACCGGTTTTTATGAATGTAGGAACAGCGGCCGCAATTAAAGGTGCAGTAGCTGCAGAAGACTTAAAGACAATTAAGACACAGGTAGAATTATCTAATACATATCACCTTCATGTTAGACCGGGTGATAAGGTTGTTAAGAAGTTAGGCGGTCTTCATAAATTTATGAATTGGGACAGACCTATTCTTACGGATTCAGGTGGTTTTCAGGTCTTTTCTCTTGCAGGGCTTAGAAAAATAAAGGAAGAAGGAGTATACTTTAACTCTCATGTAGATGGAAGAAAGATTTTTATGGGACCTGAGGAAAGTATGCAGATTCAGTCTAACCTGGCTTCAACTATTGCCATGGCTTTTGACGAATGTCCTTCAAGTGTTGCATCGAGACAGTACATTGAAAATTCTGTTGCAAGAACAACACGATGGCTTGAAAGATGTAAAAAAGAAATGAACAGACTTAATGGTCTGGAGGATACAATAAATAAGAATCAGCTTTTATTTGGAATAAATCAGGGTGGAATATATGATGATATTCGTGTTGAACAGGCCAAGGCTATAGCTGATATGGATTTGGATGGATATGCCATAGGTGGTCTGGCTGTAGGTGAAAGCCATGAAGAGATGTATAGAATTATTGAAAAGGTTGAGCCGCATCTTCCAAAGGATAAGCCAATATATTTAATGGGAGTAGGTACTCCGGCTAATATACTTGAAGCAGTAGAACGTGGTGTGGATTTCTTTGATTGTGTTTACCCATCAAGAAACGGTCGTCATGGACATGTATATACTAATGCCGGTAAGTTGAATTTGTTTAATGCAAAGTATGAAACAGATTCAAGACCAATAGAAGAAGGTTGTGAGTGTCCTGCATGTAAGTATCACTCAAGAGCATATATCAGACATCTTCTTAAAGCTAAGGAGATGTTAGGCATGCGCTTATGCGTCTTGCATAATTTGTATTTTTATAATACAATGATGGAGGAAATAAGAGATGCCATTGAGGCAGGAAACTATGCCGAATATAAAGCTAAGAAATTAGAAGGCTTTAAAGAAAATGACAAGAAATAGGAGGAACGAACAATGCCAATTTTAGCAGCAGGTTCTCAGGCAGCAAGCTGGGGAATAATGGTCCTTTATGTAGTATTAATTATTGGATTTATGTATTTCCTTGCTATTAAGCCACAGAAGAAACAGGAAAAGAAACAGAAAGAAGTTATGGATGCAGTTGCAGTAGGCGATAGCATTTTAACAACAAGTGGATTTTACGGAATGGTTATTGATGTAACAGATGATACAGTTATCGTTGAATTTGGTGGAAACAAGAACTGCCGTATTCCAATGCAGAAATCAGCTATTGTAGATGTAGAAAAAGCTGAATAGTTACTATGATATAAATACAATAATATTAAAGATTGAAGTAAAGGTGTTTATGAGATTTAAGGTCTATAAACACCTTTTTTCTGTTTTGGCTATGTTGATGGCTATGCTGATGATGTCACTTGGAATGGCATTCTTCTCAATAAGAAAAATCAAGAGATAATATAGTGTTATATTATAAAAAGAAGGCAATGGTGAACTTGTAAAGGCAAGGTTGTTGCCTTCTTTTAGTTTATTCTTTTAGCAAAACTATTACGGAAACATTATTTAAGAAAGAAAACAAGTATGAAAAATAGAAAAAATAAAGTAGAATGTTTATTATAAATTATGAACCAGGTTAAATTTAATCAAGAAATATATTATATATGTAGGTTGATAAAATATATCATTTACGATATAATTTAAGAATTAGCGTAGACTTTTGTACTTAATTATACAGAAGCTACTTCTTATTAATCACGATAGAAAAGAGGATACATGATGAATTTTAATGTTGCAGTAATTCCCGGTGATGGAATTGGACCAGAGATTGTAAGAGAAGCACAGAAGGTTCTTGATGCTGTTGGAACTAAGTTTGGTCATGTCTTCAACTACACAGAAGTGGATATGGGCGGGGTGTCAATTGACAAGCACGGAGTTCCACTTACAGATGAAGCATTAGCCACAGCACAGAAAAGTGACGCAGTCCTTCTTGGTGCCGTAGGTGGTGTCGTCGGAAAAGACAGTTGGTACGAACTTCCACCTAACCTTAGACCGGAGGCAGGACTACTTGCCATAAGAAAAGGACTTAATCTTTTTGCTAACCTTAGACCTGCATATCTTTACAAAGAATTAAAGGGTGCCTGTCCATTGAAGGAAGAGGTAGCAGATGCCGGTTTTGACATGATTATTGTTAGAGAGTTAACAGGTGGTCTTTATTTCGGAGAAAGAAAGACTGAAGAAGTTGACGGCGTGCTTACAGCAACAGATACTTTAACATATAATGAGAACGAAATTAGACGTATTGCAAAGAAAGCTTTTGAAATAGCAATGAAGAGAAGGAAGAATGTAATAAGCGTTGACAAGTCTAACGTGCTTGACTCTTCAAGATTATGGGATAAGGTTGTAAATGAAGTGGCAAAGGATTATCCTGAGGTTACATTAACACATATGTTAGTAGATAACTGTGCAATGCAGTTAGTTAAGGATCCGGCACAGTTTGATGTTGTTGTAACAGAGAATATGTTTGGGGATATCCTTTCAGATGAAGCTAGTATGATTACAGGATCAATTGGAATGTTATCATCAGCCAGTCTTAGAGAAGATAAGTTTGGACTTTATGAACCAAGCCACGGTGCTGCACCTGATATTGCAGGTCAGAACAAGGCTAACCCTATAGCAACAATTCTTTCAGCAGCTATGATGCTGAGATACTCATTTGATCTTGATAAGGAAGCAGATGCAGTTGAAAAGGCAGTTGAGAAAGTGTTAGAAGACAATATCAGAACAGTTGATATTATGTCAGACGGAATGACACTTGTTGGCTGTAAAGAGATGGGTGACGAGATAGTAAACAGACTTTAATAAAGTCACTTCATATAATTTTAGATTTTATAGACTATAATAGATAGACCGATTTTAGGAGGAAATAAGATGAAGAGTGATGCAGTAAAGAAAGGACTTCAGCAGGCTCCACACAGATCATTGTTTAATGCTCTGGGTATGACAGAAGAAGAAATGGAAAGACCATTAGTTGGTATTGTATGTTCATATAATGAAATCGTTCCGGGACATATGAACCTTGATAAGATTGCTAACGCAGTAAAGATGGGTGTTGCCATGGCAGGTGGTACACCAATTATGTTCCCGGCTATTGCCGTATGTGACGGTATTGCAATGGGACATGAAGGAATGAAATATTCTCTTGTAACAAGAGATTTGATTGCAGATTCAACAGAATGTATGGCTAAGGCTCACCAGTTTGATGCTTTAGTTATGATTCCTAACTGTGATAAGAATGTACCGGGATTATTAATGGCTGCAGCAAGAGTAAATGTGCCAACAGTATTTGTTTCAGGAGGACCAATGCTTGCAGGAAATGTTGGAGGACATAAGACCAGTCTTTCATCAATGTTTGAAGCAGTAGGTGCCAATGCTGCCGGCAAGATGTCTCTTGAAGAATTAAATGAATATGAATGTAAGGCTTGTCCAACATGTGGTTCATGTTCAGGTATGTACACAGCTAACTCAATGAACTGTCTTACAGAAGCATTGGGTATGGGACTTAAGGGTAACGGAACAATCCCTGCTGTATATTCAGAAAGATTAAAACTTGCTAAGCATGCAGGTATGGCAGTAATGGAATTGTATAGAAAGAATATCAGACCTCGTGACATTATGACAAAAGATGCTATTTTAAATGCATTAACAGTAGATATGGCACTTGGTTGTTCAACAAACAGTATGCTTCATTTACCTGCTATTGCACATGAAGTTGGATTTGATTTTGATATTTCATTTGCTAACGAAATCAGCGAAAAAACACCTAACCTTTGCCATTTGGCTCCAGCAGGTCCTACATATATGGAAGACCTTAATGAAGCAGGCGGTGTTTATGCGGTAATGAATGAATTAAGAGAACTTGGTCTTTTACATGAAGATTGTATTACTGTAACAGGAAATACAATTGGAGAAAATATTAAAGATTGTGAAAATAAGAATCCACAGGTTATCAGACCTCTTGATAACCCATATAGTAAAACAGGTGGTCTTGCAGTATTAAAAGGAAATCTTGCACCTGATGGTAGCGTTGTAAAACGTTCAGCAGTTGTAGATGAAATGATGGTTCATAAAGGACCTGCAAGAGTATTTGAATGCGAAGAAGATGCTATTGTAGCAATAAAGGGAGGAAAGATTGTACCTGGTGATGTTGTAGTTATCAGATATGAAGGACCTAAGGGTGGCCCTGGAATGAGAGAAATGTTAAATCCTACATCAGCAATTGCAGGTATGGGACTTGGTTCATCAGTGGCTCTTATTACTGACGGACGTTTCTCTGGTGCTTCAAGAGGAGCTTCTATCGGACATGTATCTCCTGAAGCTGCAGTAGGTGGACCTATTGCTTTAGTAGAAGAAGGAGACATTATTAAAATTAATATTCCTGAAATGACTCTTGAACTTGATGTTTCTGATGAAGTTCTTGCAGAAAGAAGAAAGAACTGGACACCAAGAGAACCAAAGGTTACAACAGGTTATTTGGCAAGATATGCATCTATGGTTACATCAGGTAACAGAGGAGCAATTCTTGCAATCGATAAATAAGACAAGGGAGAGGACAAGATTATGGAATTAAACGGTTCACAAATAGTAATAGAATGTTTAAAAGAACAGGGTGTTGATACAGTATTTGGTTATCCGGGCGGAACAATCCTTAACATATATGATGAAATGTATAAGCACTCAGATGAAATTACACATATATTAGTATCCCATGAACAGGGGGCAGCTCATGCAGCTGACGGATATGCCCGTTCAACAGGGAAAGTTGGAGTTTGTATGGCAACATCAGGACCTGGTGCAACTAACTTGGTTACAGGTATTGCAACAGCATATATGGATTCAGTTCCATTGGTTGCTATTACAGCTAATGTTGCCAAGTCAGGACTTGGAAAAGATTCATTTCAGGAAATTGATATTGTTGGTGCAACAATGCCAATTACAAAACATAATTTTATTGTAAAAGATATTGAAAATCTTGCAGATACACTTAGAAAGGCTTTCCGTATTGCCAAGACAGGAAGACCGGGACCTGTACTTGTTGATATAACAAAAGACGTTACAGCAGCTAAGTACAACTACGAAAAACAGGAACCTGTTAAAGTGGAAAGAATTTCTGACACGATTAAAAAAGAAGACATTGATATAGTAGTAGAAATGATTAAGTCATCAAAGAAACCATTTATTTTAGTTGGCGGTGGCGCAGTTATTTCAGATGCAGCTAAGGAAGTAAGAGAACTTGCAGAATTAGTTGACGCACCTGTTTGTGATTCACTTATGGGTAAAGGTGCAATGGATGGTAACAGCGAAAGATATACAGGAATGATCGGTATGCACGGAACAAAAACATCAAACTTTGGTGTTACAATGTGTGATTTATTATTAGTTCTTGGAGCAAGATTTAGTGACCGTGTAATCGGTAAAGCTAAGGCTTTTGCTAACAATGCAAAGATTGTACATATTGATGTTGATCCATCAGAAATTAATAAGAATATTAAGGCTGACGCAAGCATCATCGGAGACATGAAAGAGGTTCTTATTAGACTTAATAGTGCTCTTACAAAACAGGATCATGCAGATTGGATGCAGGAAATTAAAGAAATGAAGGAAAAATATCCTTTAGCTCTTAACAAAGATGTTCTTACAGGGCCTGCTGTTATTGATTCTTTATATAACATTACAAATGGTGAGGCTATCATTACAACAGATGTTGGACAGCATCAGATGTGGGCTGCACAGTTCTATAAGTTTAAAGAACCTAGACAGCTTATTACTTCAGGTGGACTTGGTACAATGGGCTATGGTGTTGGCGCATGTATTGGTGCTAAGATGGGCAATAAAAACAGAGTATGTGTAAACGTTGCAGGTGATGGATGTTTCAGAATGAACATGAATGAAATTGCAACAGCAACACGTTACAATATTCCAATTATTCAGATTGTTATTAATAACCACGTTCTTGGTATGGTTAGACAGTGGCAGACATTATTCTATGGCAAGAGATATTCAAATACTGTTCTTGACGATAGCGTTGATTTCGTAAAGATTGCAGAAGGAATGGGAGCTAAGGCTTACAGAGCAACAACAGTTGAAGAATTTGAAAATGCATTAAAAGATGCTATAGCTCTCAATATACCATGTGTTATTGATTGTCAGATAGATCAGGATGAAAAGGTATTCCCTATGGTTCCTGCTAATACAGCAATTAGTGAAGTTTTTTCAGAAGAAGACCTTGCAGAAAAAGGATATGACTGCTAATATAGATATATTAGTATTTACTAAAAATACGGAAAATGCCTGTTATGCAGGCATTTTCCTATGACATAAAAGGGAGGTTTCAAATGGCTAGAGTATATAATTTCTCAGCAGGACCGGCAGTATTACCGGAAGAAGTATTAAAGGAAGCAGCAGAAGAAATGCTTGATTACAAGGGATGTGGTATGAGCGTAATGGAAATGAGCCATCGTTCAAAAATGTTCCAGCAGATTATTGATGAAGCAGAACAGGATATTAGAGATTTAATGAATATTCCTGATAATTATAAAGTATTATTCCTTCAGGGTGGTGCTTCACAGCAGTTCGCTGCAGTACCAATGAACTTAAAGAAGAATGGTAAGGCTGCTTATATTGTAACAGGACAGTGGGCTAAGAAAGCAGCTGCAGAAGCAGAAAAGTATCTTGAGGTACAGAGAGTAGCTTCATCAGCTGATAAGACATTCACATATATTCCTGATTGTAGTGACTTAGAGATTGATGATGATGTAGATTATGTATACATTTGTGAAAACAATACTATTTATGGTACAAAGTATCATGAATTACCTAATACTAAGGGACATACATTAGTAGCTGATGTATCTTCATGTTTCTTATCAGAACCTGTTGATGTATCAAAATACGGTGTGATTTATGGTGGTGTTCAGAAGAATGTTGGACCAGCAGGTGTTGTTATTGCAATTATTAGAGAAGATTTGATTCCTGAAGAAGTTGACAGCACAGTTCCTACAATGCTTCAGTGGAAGACACAGGCAGACGCAGGTTCACTTTACAATACACCTCCATGCTACGGAATTTATATTTGTGGTAAGGTATTTAAGTGGATTAAAAAGATGGGTGGTCTTGATGCAATGAAGAAGCGTAACGAAGAAAAGGCTAAGATTCTTTATGATTTCCTTGATAACAGCAAATTATTCAAGGGTACTGTAGTTCCTAAGGACCGTTCGCTTATGAATGTACCTTTTGTAACAGGTAACGAAGAATTAGATGCTAAGTTTGTTGCAGAAGCTAAGGCTGCAGGACTTGAAAACCTTAAAGGTCATAGAACAGTTGGTGGTATGAGAGCCAGCATTTATAATGCTATGCCAATTGAAGGTGTTAAGGCATTAGTAGAGTTTATGGAAAAATTTGAAAAAGAAAACGCATAAATATATTTGTGGTTAAATAAGTTAGTTTGAATTAATTAGAACCACTTATATGAAGGAGAATAGAGATGACTAAAGTTAATTGCTTAAATCCTATTTCTGAACTTGGAACAGGATTATTTAATGATAATTACGAAATGACAGATAATTTTGCTGATGCAGATGTAGCATTAGTAAGAAGTGCAGCAATGCATGATTTAGATTTACCTGAAAGCCTTTTGGCAATTGCAAGAGCTGGAGCAGGTGTTAACAATATCCCATTGGATAAATGTGCAGATAAGGGTGTTGTTGTATTTAACACACCAGGTGCAAATGCTAACGGAGTAAAAGAATTAGTGCTTTGTGGCATGCTTCTTGCATCAAGAGATATTATTGGCGGTAACAAGTGGGTTGATAATAATACGGACAATGAAAATATCAGCAAAGATATGGAAAAGGCTAAAAAGAATTTTGCCGGAAATGAAATTAAAGGCAAAAAGCTTGGCGTAATCGGTCTTGGAGCTATCGGAAGATTAGTAGCCAACGCTGCTGAATCAATGGGAATGGAAGTATACGGAAATGATCCATTTATTTCAGTCGAAGGTGCATTAAGCCTTAAGAGAGACGTTCATCTTGTAAAGACAAGAGAAGAAATCTTTAAAGAATGTGATTTCATTACAGTACATACACCATTAGTAGATGATACTAAGAAGATGATTAATAAAGAAACTATTGCAATGATGAAAGACGGAGTTGTTGTTCTTAATTTTGCAAGAGATTTATTAGTAGATGATGAGGCAATGTGCGAAGCTTTAGCATCAGGAAAGGTTAAGAAATACGTAACAGATTTCCCTAACCCAAATGTGGCAGGAGTTGAAGGCGTTATTGCAACACCTCATCTTGGAGCTTCAACTGCTGAATCAGAAGATAACTGTGCAGTTATGGCGGTTAAGGAAATTATGGATTTCGTAGAAAATGGTAATATTGTTAACTCAGTTAACTATCCAAAATGTGATTTGGGTGTTTGCGACAAGACTACAAGAATTACAGTTTGTCATAAGAATATTCCAAATATGATTGGACAGCTTACATCAGTAGTTGCTGCTGAAGGAATTAACGTATCAGATATGGTTGATAAGTCTAAAGGTGATTATGCATATGCCATTATTGATTGTGATGATCCTGCAACAGAACAGCTTGTATCAAAATTACAGGCAGTTGAAGGTGTTATTAAGGTAAGAGTTATTAAATAATACGATAATACTATAAATAAAACATAATTTTATTTTAGATGGATAAACATTTATGTAAGAATGTATTTATCTGAAATAGTGCAATATTTAAGATGAACCGGTGTTATAAATATATAATTTTATTTCACCGGTTTTTCTAATCAAGATTATTATGCAATTTTACATGCATAGAAGGAATAAGACTTTTTGAAAGTGTAATTAGACAAATAATAAGGAGCAAAGGAATGTTTATTTTAGCCACGGAGGTTCAACAAAATATTGAACAAAATGTAGAAGAATTGGATAAGAAAGTAAGCAGACTTTCGACAGTAATAGATGACGGAATTAACAAAGCTATTGATTTTGGATTCGATTTGTTTCTTGCAATAGTAATATTTATTATTGGAAGGATTGTTCTTTCTCTTGTAAGAAAATTATTTAAGAAGATTATGAATAGATCCAATATCGATGAAGGAGTTGTTAAATTCTTAGATTCAATGATTAAGGTATTTGGTTATATTGTGATTATTATTACAATATGTGGCCAGATTGGTATTCAGACAACCTCATTTATCACTCTTTTAGGTACAGCAGGAGTTTCCATAGGTTTGGCATTACAGGGAAGTCTTGCAAACTTTGCAGGAGGTATACTTATACTTATAACTAAACCTTTTGCGTTAGGTGACTATATTATTGCAGAAGGTGTTGAGGGTAATGTTACAAAGATTGACATTATTTATACAACATTACAGTCTATTGATAACAAAAGTATTAAGCTTCCAAACGGTAAATTAGCAGACAGTGTATTGACTAATGTTACTCATCAGGAAGAGAGAAGATTAGATGTTGAAATAGGCATCGGTTATGACGATGACATAAAAAAAGCAAAGCAGATTATGGCAGACGTAATGAAGCAGTCAGGATATGGTATTAAACCGGATGAAGAGATTGTGGTAGTTAAGGAACTTGCAGAAAGCAGCATTGTTTTAGAAATGAGAATGTGGGTAAAAACAGAAGACTATTGGAATGCTAAATTCTATTTAAATGAAAATGTAAAATATAAGTTTGATGAAAACAATATTTCAATTCCGTTTAATCAGTTGGATGTAAACCTTAAAAATGTTCAATAAAAGAAAAGGTATTTATAATGAATGTAATTATATGTTTAGATCAAAATAATGGAATGCTGTTTAACAATAGAAGACAAAGCAGGGATAGAACTGTAAGAAGAAATATTTTAAGTTATATTAATAATAGTCCTTTATATATGGATGAATATTCGTTTAAACAGTTTTCTGAAGAAAAGGCAGACAATATTATTGTGGATAATAATTTGGAAAATGCCACAGAACACGATTTTTGTTTTGTTGAAAGACAGGAAGTTAGAATAGAAGAAATAAATAAGCTAATTGTCTACAGATGGGACAAAATTTACCCTGCGGATAAATATTTTAATATGGACGATATTAAATGCAATCTGGTAGAAACATTGGAGTTTCAGGGCTATTCCCATGAAAAGATAATTAGGGAAATATATCAGTTAATATAATATGGAGTAAGTCATGAAGAAAAGAATAAGCGCACTTTTTATAGCGTTAATATTAACAATGAGTATGCTTTCAGGTTGCGATGATACAGGTAACACTGATAGTGAAAAGGTTACAACAACCATTGAAAACAATGAACAGACATCAGTAAGTAATCAGAATATATCAGAAACTACACAGCAAGAAAGCAAAATAAGTGAAACTACAGCTAAAGTAGAAAGTAAGGTAAGTAGCAATTCATCTAAAAAAAGTAAAAGTACAAATAATGCAAAAAACACAAAAAGTATTAAGACAACAAAAATACCCGCCTATAACGGAAATGCTTATGTGGAATTAAATAACAACGAACCTGAATTTACTTCCAAAGAAATAACAGCTAAATCTTTTGAGAAATACGGAAGCTTAGACAAACTTGGAAGATGTACAGTATGTGTTGCAAGTGTAGGACGTGACATTATGCCTACAGAAAAGCGTGGTGAAATCGGAATGATTAAGCCTACAGGATGGCACACTGTTAAGTATGATTTTGTAGATGGAAAGTATTTGTATAACAGATGTCATCTTATAGGATATCAGTTGACAGGTGAGAATGCCAACGAAAAGAATCTTATAACAGGGACAAGATACCTTAACGTTATAGGAATGCTTCCATTTGAAGATATGGTTGCAGACTATGTAAAAGAAACATCTAATCATGTCATGTATCGAGTTACACCTGTTTTTGAAGGAAATAATCTTGTTGCAAAAGGTGTAAAAATGGAAGGATATTCTGTCGAGGACAAAGGAGAAGGAATAAGCTTTAATGTATTCTGCTACAATGTTCAACCGGGAGTAACAATTAATTATGCCACAGGGGATAGTGACGGCAATGGAAAAACAGAGTATAATTCAAACTCTAATAACAGACAAACAGCTTCATCCTCAAATAAAAGCACAAAGAATAGTAATTCGAATAAGAACACAAATAACAGTTCATCCACAACAACAGAGTATATTCTAAACATGAATACTCATAAGTTCCATACTCCATCATGTAGAAGTGTTAAGCAAATGAGTAATTCTAATAAGGGTGTATATAAAGGAAAAAGACAGGATTTAATTGATCAGGGATATGAACCATGTAAGATTTGTAATCCGTAATTGTAACGATTAGTAAATTAAATAGTTATAAAAAAATATCAAAAAGCCTTCACCGGAATGAGTTGGTGAAGGCTTTTTATATAATAGGAAATTTAAAAAAAATTCTTTTAAGCTAAATATTCTTTATAGATTTCAATAACTTTCTTCATAGCATCAGGTCCCGGAGCACCAATTGTTGTACGCTTATCAACGCATGTTTCTAAGCTTATAGCATCATAAATGTCATCTTCAAACACAGGACTGATAGCTTTATATTCATCTAAAGTCATATCATCAAGGGCGATTCCTTTTTCTTCACAGAAAAGAACTAACTGACCAACGATTCCGTGAGCATCTCTAAATGGTACTCCGTGATTTACAAGGTAATCAGCAGCATCAGTAGCATTAGTAAAGCCGTTCTTTGTACTTGCTTCCATAATATCTTTGTTAAATGTCATTGTATCAATCATACCTGTAAATAAAACGATGCATCCTTTAACTGTATCAATTGCATCAAAAGATAACTCTTTGTCTTCCTGCATATCTTTGTTATAAGCAAGAGGAATACCTTTCATTGTTGTAAGGATAGAAGCAAGAGCACCGTAAACACGTCCTGTTTTTCCTCTGATTAACTCTGCAATATCAGGATTTTTCTTCTGAGGCATAATGCTTGAACCTGTGCTGTATGAATCATCAATATTAACAAAACGGTATTCGTTAGAATTCCAAATACAAATTTCTTCACAGAATCTGCTTAAGTGCATCATAATAGTAGAAAGAGCACTTAAAAATTCAATTAAATAATCTCTATCTGATACAGAATCCATACTGTTAAGAGTTGGACCATCAAAACCAAGAAGATTTGCAGTATATTCTCTGTCTAAAGGATAAGTAGTTCCTGCTAAAGCACCTGAACCTAAAGGACAAAGATTCATTCTTTTATGAATATCATCTAATCTGCTACGGTCACGTTTAAACATTTCAAAGTAGGCACCAAAATGGTGAGCCAGAGTAATTGGCTGTGCTTTCTGTAAATGAGTAAAGCCGGGCATAAAAGTTTCTGTGTTTTCCTCCATAACCTTCAATAAAGAATTAAGAAGTGTTTTTAATAAATCATTAATTTCTTCAACTTCATGTCTTGTATAAAGTTTCATGTCAAGAGCAACCTGATCATTACGGCTACGTCCTGTGTGAAGTTTCTTGCCGGCATCGCCAATTCTTTCAATAAGATGTGCTTCTACAAAACTGTGAATATCCTCACTGTTATCAAACTGAAGAGTTCCGTTGTCAAGATCAACTCTAATGCTTTCAAGCCCTTTAATAATATCATTCATTTCATCAGTAGTAATAATTCCCTGTTTGCCAAGCATTTTAACATGTGCTAAACTTCCCTGAATATCCTGCTTATAAAATTTCTGATCAAAAGAAAGGGATTCGTTAAAGTTGTGAACTAACTGATTTTCTTCCTTAGTAAATCGACCGCCCCATAATTTCATATGTATAACCTCGCTTTTAATTATTTTTGTTAAAGCGGTTTTGTGCATAAATATAAATAAATTCGCATAAAACCTATAAAATTATACCACATACTACTGGTTTTTGAAACATACTTTTGATATACTGTGCAAGGATTAATAGATAAGTAAGGAGAATGACATGGAATTTTATTTTGCACCACTTGAAGGTGTAACAGGATTTACATATAGAAACGCATATAATGATTTGTTTGATGACGTGGATAAGTACTATGCACCTTTCATATCCCCATCGATTAACGATAGATTAAAAGGAAAAGAAATAAGAGATCTTTTGCCGGAAAACAATAATAAAGGGATTAATTTGGTGCCACAAATTCTGGCAAACCGGGCAGATTACTTTATAAAGGCAGCAAATCAGTTAATTGAATTGGGCTATGATAAAGAAATTAATTTGAATGCCGGCTGTCCTTCAGGCACTGTTGTGTCTAAAAACAAAGGGGCAGGTTTCCTAAAAGATACGGAAGCAATGGACAGATTTTTTGATGAAACATTCAACTGGTTAGAGAATAAGAACAGTGAAGGTCATAATTTATCAATATCTGTAAAAACAAGAATAGGAATGTATGAGCCGGATGAGTTTGAAAATATACTTGAAGTTTACAATAGATATCCAATTAGCCAGTTGATAGTACATCCAAGAACAAGAGAGCAACTATACAAGGGAACTCCAAACATGGAAGCCTTTAAGTATGCTTTGGAAAACAGTAAGAATCCAGTTTGTTATAACGGAGATATAAACACAGTGGAAAATTATCACAGAATTATTGATAAAATAAATGATGATTCAGAAATGAAAATTGGAAGCATCATGATAGGCAGAGGGCTTATTGGAAACCCAAACCTTGTTAATGAAATCAAAGGTGGAAAAAAGTTAACTAAAAAAATGCTAGAGGCATATCATGACAGACTATATAATGATTTTGAAAAAATAATGAAAGCAGACAAGCATTTGCTGTTTAAAATGAAAGAAATGTGGACATATATGTCACTTAACTTTGATGATTCGCATAAGTGTGCGAAACTAATTAGAAAAGCCCAAAACCTATATAAGTATAACCTGGCAGTGTATGAAATATTTGAAAAATATGAGTTGAAGTAAAGTGGAATAAAAATGTTCTCTTGTACTGTAAATCGTCCAATACATTGAAGAGTTGGGAGTGGACACCTCCGTGGAAAAGTGTACCAACATGTCATAAAAAAATAAGAATGTAGGTTTCTGACATTGTTATATGCCATAATTCCTACATTCTTATTTTGTAATTTGCAGTGACTTAAACCATTAATTATAACCAGACTTCAAACTATCAGTTATAACCGGACTTTAAACCATCTTCCCTATTTTTCTGATAAGATTTCAAGTATCTTATTACTTCTTTCAATGAATGCTGTCATTGATTCAGGATTAAGCGGAGTATGACTAATTACTGCAAGGTCATATAATTGCTTACACATAATATCAGTGTTTTCTCCTTCAGGGTTAGCTAAAATGTATTTAACAAGAGCATTGTTAGCATTTAATACTAATGTCTCACCTGAACCACCAAACATTGCAGGGTCCATACCGGACATACCATACATCTTCATCATATCCTGCATACGACGGCTTTCTTCTGAAACAGTAATCATTGAAGAAACTTTTTCGTCTTTAATTTTCTGAACCTTAACATCTAACTGATCACGATTTAAAGCTTTCTTAAATGTTTCTGTTAATTTTTCAGTAGCATCTTTAAGCTCATCTTCACTTATTTCTTCAGTAAATGAATCATTTAAGTCAGCATCAATTCTTACAAACTTAACATTTTCATTTTTCTGCTCAAGCTGTGAAATGAAAGGCTGGTCTATTGCATCTTTTAATACAACAGCATCAATTCCTTCAGCCTTAAACATATTTACATACTGGCTCTGCTGAACAGGATCGTTTGTGTAGAAAATAGTATTTTCATGTTTATCTTTATTTTCTTCAAGACATTCCTTAAATGTAAGATATTTGTCATCAAGATTCTTGAATAAAACATAATCAGACATCTTTTCGCAGAACTTAGTGTCTTTTAAACAACCGAATTTAATGAATGGGCTAATATCATCCCAGTATTTTTCGTATTCTTCTTTATCTGTTTTACACATGCCGGAAAGTTTGTCAGCAACTTTCTTAGTAATGTAATCAGAAATTTTTTTGACAAAACCGTCATTCTGGAGAGCAGAACGTGAAACATTAAGTGGTAAATCAGGACAATCAATAACACCCTTTAAAAGCATTAAGAATTCAGGGATAACTTCCTTAATATTATCAGCAATAAATACCTGATTGTTATAAAGCTTAATTGTGCCTTCAATTGATTCATATTCTGTATTAATCTTAGGGAAGTACAAAATACCCTTTAAGTTAAATGGATAATCCATATTTAAATGAATCCAGAATAAAGGCTCTTTGTAATCTAAGAATACTTTGTGATAGAATTCTCTGTATTCTTCTTCAGTACATTCATTAGGATGTTTAGTCCAAAGAGGAGTAGTATCACTGATACTTACAGGTCTTTTTAAAATTTTTACTTTTTTCTTTTCTGGTTCAACTTCAACAGTTTCCTTAGTTCCGTCTTCCTTTTCTTTTTCTTCAGTTTTAGCTGACTCAACAATATGCTCAATAACAGTATCTTTATCTGTTAATTCTTCTTCCATAATTGTCTGATATTCAGGTTCAGCAGAAGGGTCAGATACAAAAATTTCAACAGGCATAAAAGAGCAGTACTTATCAAGAATCTCTTTAGCTTTGAAAATGTTAGCAAATTCAACGCTGTCGTCATTTAAATATAAAGTAATCTTTGTACCACGATCAGCCTTGTCTGAGTCAGACATTGTAAAGTCCATACCATCTTCACAGTCCCAAAGAACTGCTTTGGCATCTTTCTTATAAGATAAAGTTTCAATAGTTACTCTATCAGCAACCATAAATGCTGAATAAAAACCTAAACCGAAATGACCGATAATCTGGTCTTCAGAAGTTTTATCCTTATACTGTTCAAGGAAAGCTTCTGCACCCGAAAAAGCAATCTGGTTAATGTATTCGTCTACTTCATCAGCAGTCATACCAAGACCATTATCGATGAAAGTAAGAGTTTTCTCTTTAGGGTTTGCGAGAATCTGAATCTTAAATTCTTCATCATCAGCTATTTCAGCTTCACCCATCATTTCAAGTTTCTTTAATTTTGTAATGGCATCACAACCATTAGATACTAATTCTCTGAAAAAAATGTCATGGTCTGAATACAACCATTTCTTAATAATAGGGAAAATATTTTCACTGTTAATTGAAAGACTACCCTTTTTCTTTGACATAAAAATCACTCCTTTGTTATTGTTCATTTTCAATTCTAAAGGATATTGTAGACACGTAAAAAAGAAAAGTCAAGAGAAAATTAGCACTCAATCAAGGTGAGTGCTAAAAGTTTACAGTTAGTTAACAATTTCTATAAAATCTCTGTATCAAAATGGGATTCAAGAAACTTTGAAATTAATTTATCCCAGTAATTATCAAGAGATTTATCCATTGTAAAAAGATTAAGGGAAGAACTGGTTATAATATGTATCTGATTGCTTTCGTATATAATATGAAAATAAAGACCGCTAATATTCTCTTCAACGATAGAAGAGCCAAGTTCCCTTACGATTTTTGAATAATTAACTTTAGGAAAAGCCATAACCAACTTAAGTCGGGTAGGAACTTTTTTTCCTCTAATTATTTCAAAACAAATATTTCTTAAGTTTTTCCAGGTGGCAAAATCTTCGGTAAAGTTTTCAATTTCATCCTTATCAAAAAAAGCTTTGTTAATATGGCCGTCAAAGGAGAAGGAAGAACCTGTTATTATTTCTCCACTACATATTAAAAAAGAATCAAAAGTATCCTTTACAAGAAGGTTTTGCATAAAATTATTTATATCGTTTATTTTAATTGAAATCATAAACTAGATTATATCAAAACATAGTGTTTTTGTCTTTACTTTTTTTCTTCTTATAGTTATAATAATGTCATTGTATACTTTATTACAATAAATAGTTAAATTATGTAAACAGGCTTCCGTAGCTCAGTTGGTAGAGCAGCTCACTCGTAATGAGCAGGTCACGTGTTCGAGTCACGCCGGGAGCTTTAAATTAACGATTTTAGTAGAATTATGAAAGTCTGATGTACGGAATATTCCACTTAATCAGAATTTTAAGGAGAAGAGATGGCATATAAACCATACAAACCTAAGAAAGAAAAAGATATATATGCTAGGTATGATGTAAAGAATACCAAAGCCAACAATTACGATAATGGAAGCGTGAAACTGTTTGGTTTCAGGTCAGGTGCAGTATATAAGATGGTTCCGGCTATTTTATATTATGCATTTATGATTTTCTATATAGGAACAGGCATTTACGGTGAACTTAGTTATTATAAATTTGAACCAATGGACTATGTAATAACCGTATTGAAATATATTTTCTTTATAGTATGGTTTTTCAGCCCGGCAATATTTTTATCCAATTTTAAATACAGAGATTCGTTGCCGTTATTTAAGAAACATGATGCCGGTTCATCAATTATTGGAATAATTATTATCAGTCTTTTCTGTTCATTTATGACTATGGTTTATAAGGAATGTATGTCAGACACTTATAAGAAATCAGTAAGGGCATATGATAGTTATCTTAAGGAACAGCGAGAAAAGAAACAACAGAATACAGAGCCAGAAAGTGTTTCATTTAATGGAATAACTTATGATGTTAATAATAATAAAGTATATTTAGGGGAGGCATAAGATGAAGAATAAGAAGATTTTTGGAATTGTTGTAGGAATTATAGTTATAATAATTGCAGTGGTTTTTATTAAAGATAAAACAGGAAAACAGACTGTCAAAGATGAAAATAACACAACCACAGTTGAAACAACAGTGATAGAGACTACAACAGAAACTAATACGGAATCAGTTCAGAAAGCAACAGTAGCCGGTGAAAAGGGAACAGTTGCAGATAATAGTAAAAACACAGTTGTTACCAACAAGAATGGAAGCAGTAGTTCAAAGACTGATAAAAAGGCAACAACTAAGAAATCAGGTAAGAAAACAAATAAATCAACAAAGAAGTCAACAAAGAATAACAACAGTAAGAACAGCAAACCTTCAGGCGATACATATGGAAGTTATGGACCTGGAGATAATTATGCCGTGGATATATTTGGCAATGAGTCTGAAACGACAAAGAAGAACTCATCTAAAACAGAAAAAACCACAACTTCAAAGAAGAATAATTCAGAAAATTCCAATAAGAATGACGATGGTTGGTCAGATTTCTATTAATATGGTAAACTAATTCATTTAAATAAAATTAAAAGCATAAGGGAGAACACAAAGATGATGAAATTAGACAAAAAACTTAAAGTAGGTATTTTAGGTGCAACAGGTATGGTTGGACAGAGATTTATTACTTTGTTAGCAGACCATCCATGGTTTGAAGTTACAACTTTGGCTGCAAGCCCACGTTCAGCAGGAAAGACTTATGAAGATGCTGTAGGTGACAGATGGAAAATGGAAGCTCCAATGCCTGAATCAGTTAAAAAGATGATTGTACATAATGTTAACGAAGTAGAAGCTGTTGCTTCAACAGTTGATTTTGTATTTAGTGCAGTTGATATGACTAAGGAAGAAATTAAGAAGATTGAAGAAGATTATGCTAAGACAGAAACTCCTGTAGTTTCAAACAATAGCGCACATAGATGGACTCCTGATGTTCCTATGGTTGTTCCGGAAATCAACCCGGAACATTATGAAGTGATTAAGTATCAGAAGGAAAGACTTGGTACAAAGAGAGGTTTTGTTGCTGTTAAACCTAACTGTTCAATTCAGAGTTATGCTCCTGTACTTACAGCATGGAAAGAATTTGAGCCAACAGAAGTTGTAGCAACAACATACCAGGCTATTTCAGGTGCAGGAAAGACATTTAAGGATTGGCCTGAAATGCTAGGAAATATTATTCCTTTCATTGGCGGTGAAGAAGAAAAGTCAGAACAGGAACCACTTAGATTATGGGGCAAGATTGAAGATGGTGTTATTAAAAAAGCAACAAGTCCTGTTATCACAACACAGTGTATCCGAGTACCTGTATTAGACGGACATACAGCAGCAGTATTTGTTAAGTTTGCTAAGAAACCAACTAAGGAACAGCTTATTGAAGCTATGACTAAGTTTAGTGGAGAACCACAGAAGCTTGATCTTCCAAGTGCTCCAAAGCAGTTCATCCAGTATCTTGAAGAAGATAACAGACCACAGGTTCAGTTAGATGTTAACTTTGAAAAAGGTATGGGAATTTCAGTTGGACGTTTAAGAGAAGATACAGTATATGACTACAAGTTTGTAGGTTTATCACATAACACATTAAGAGGTGCTGCAGGCGGAGCTGTTCTTTCAGCAGAACTTCTTGTTGCAAAGGGATATATTGAAGCTAAATAATTATCTTAAATGTTGATAGTTGTTAAGCTTATGTTTAAAGGCTGTCATATTGACAGCCTTTAATTTTGATTTTATAAAAAGTAGAAAGAGGGAGAAAATGTACGAAAAATTATCAAAAAACGCACTTTTAAATATGTACTTTGGGACAATTACGGGAACAATAGCGGTGCTTGCTATTATATTTGTGCTGGAATTATTGTTTGTTATTCCAAATAATATTGGAATATTAGTTATTTTGGGATTGATAATTGCAATAATATTGGTTTTTAACGCTATCATTAGTCCTGTTTTTAGATTTCACAGATACAGATATAAGATAGATGAGGAATCGATTGATATTATCGAGGGATATGTTTTTACACAAAGAAATATAGTTCCAATTGAAAGATTACATAAACTACAGATTAGTCAGGGACCTTTCGACAAGCTTTGCAATGTGGCAAGAGTTAATGTTACAACTGCAGGTGGTGATGTGGAAATAAGATTTCTTGAAAATGAAAAAGCAGAAAAAATAACTGAAAGCCTAAAACAGAAAATAAACCAGATTGCAGTAGAACAGAAGAATCAAATTGCCAAAGAGCAGAAAAAACGAAATGAAGAAGAACAGAAAAAGCTGAATGAAACACAGGAGTAATGAGTATGGAAACAAAAAGATTTAGAAATCATTTCTCCGATGTTATTGAACAGCTGGGTGGGTTGTTAATATTTCTGTTTATTGTTGGGGTTCAGTCAATCCCGGACATATTAAGTGATACTGATGGAGATAGCAACGATGTAGTAGCTTTGATAGATAATCCTAAATATACAATGATTGTGATTATCGTTGTGATTACAATTCTGGCAGTACTAGGTCTTATTATAGGTTTTAAGGTTAGAAGATGGTATAAAACCTGGATAATAATTGGCAACGACACAATAACAGTTGAGAGAAATACATTAAGAAGTGTAAAGAATACTGTTGGAATAAAGAATATTTCTAATGTCAATATTAATCAGAATATTTTTGAAATGATTATTGGAACTTGCAATTTGAAACTGGATACTAATAGCTTATCCACTGCAGATAGTACAGATATTAAGCTTATACTAAAAAAGCAACAGGGAGAAGAACTTCGAAATTATATAAATAGACGTGTTGAAGAAATTAACACAGGAACAATTCTTGAAAAAGAGGAAGAAGTTAATCCTTACGTGAAATATGACATTGAAGTAACATCAAAAGACATCATTACAAATGGTTTTTATTCTCTAAGTGTTGGAACAATACTTTTATTTTTAGGTTCTTTAGCCGGTTTTATAGCAGGAATTGTTTCGGACGTGAATGATGGAAAAACAATTATTGCTTCATTAGGTGGTGCAATTACTTTAATCATTTTGATTATAGGTTCTCTTTATTCTATGGCAAAAAGTTTTCTTAAAATGTATGATTTTAAGGCAAGACGTGGAAAGAACAAGCTTTATATAAAATATGGTCTTTACAATAAAGTAGATTTTGCCATTCCCATAGACAAGATTAATGCCATTGTAGTTCATCAGACATTTATTGCAAGAATTTTTAGAAAATATTCAGCTGAAATAGTAAATGTAGGCTTAAATGATGATGATAAGGCCAGTGCCTATTTTACATTTTATTGTAGCAGGAAACAGTTAAAATCATATATTGATAAGTTATTGCCGGAATTTAGCGAAGGAATTGATGGGGATATAAAGAAACAACCTGATAAAGCCAAAATAAAATATATTGTGGATTTCTTAATTAATTCTGTTATTGTTTTGATTGTTGCAGCAAGCATAATTTATTATGTAAATCCTTCAAAAGTGTTTGAAATGGCAATTGTTGCAGGTTCAACATTTATACTTTTTTATATGTTTATAGCAAAAATTTTAAGTTTCATTACCTGTGGTGTTTTCATTGGTGACGAATTGGTTGGAGTAAGGGAAGGTTCTATGGGAACCAGATATTCATTAATTAAATATTGTAATATACAGTACATAACAATTAATCAGAACATATTGGAAGAAAAATTAAGAATTGCTAAAGGTGGTCTGCATATCCTTGCATCAATGTTGCACGATGACTACTTAATACCTTATATGGATGAGAATGAAATCAGTTCTATTTATAATAATATAATCAAAGAATAATTTGAAAATATCTTTTTGCGTATGAAAAGACATATGCCAAAAAGATATTTTTCTTTAATAAGAAAATTATTTTAAATTTAATGCAACAGTTTGAGAAATTTATTACACTATATAAATGTAAACGCAAAAAGTTAAAAGTAGGAAGAGGGTACCCGGTATGAATTTTAACAGGAAAGATGTTTTGGCGGCAACCAAAGGCAATATGCAGGCTTTTGAACAAATATACATAGATATAAACAATGATTTATACAAAATGGCTTTGTACATATTAGGAAATAGTGAGCTTGCAAAAGACATAGTAAGTGAAACAATTATTGATGCATTAAAAGGTATTAAAAAGTTAAAGTCAGCAGATGCATTTGAAAGTTGGATTTTAAAAATCCTAACTAATAAGTGCAAGCAGAAACTTAATTATAAATACAATAAATTTAATGTTTTTAATCCTAACATAAAAGACGAAAGTCATATGGAAAAAGTTGAAAGCAACAGTAACATTGGCAATGCCGAAAAAGCAGATGTGAAGATAGCGTTATCAAAACTAAATACGGAAGATAGAATGATTGTTTCTTTATGCGTAGTGGAAGGCTATAAAAGCAATGAGGTAGCAGAAATTCTATCAATGAATCCTTCAACTGTAAGGTCAAGGCTTAACAGAAGTCTTAAGAAGATGAAAGAGTATTTGGAGGTAGAGTAATGAATAAATCGAGCAAAAAGGTTGAGAATGAAGAAATGAAAAATAAACTAAACGATGAAATTGATGTGGAAAACATGGAAATAGCAAATCTTATAAAAAAGGACAGCGAAGATATTCCAAAGATTTCTACGGATATTAATGTGATTAATCAGATTAGAACCACAGGCAGAAAAAACAAAAATAAGATGATAATCAGACTTTGCACAGGGGTTGCAGCCTGTCTTGTACTGGTTGTTGGAACAGTTTTCTGGTATAGAACAAACACTGAAAACAAAGCAAGAGAACTGGCTTCAAGAACAGTCCATGTAGCAAAAAACAATGAATCAAGAATGGCATCTTCTTATGATGAAATATACAAAACAATGTCAGAAAAAGCTACAGATTATAGCGATACATATAGAACTAAGGCAACAGCAAAAAGTAGTAGTTCTGACAGCACCATGTCCAGTGATGGCGTAAAGAAAAAATCAGATTCAAAAGCATATTCAACAACAAATATCCAGACAGAAGGTGTGGATGAAGGTGATGTTGTAAAAACTGATGGTGAATATATTTATATTGTAAATGACAAAAAGCCGGTAGTAAATATTGTGAAGGCACAGGGCAAAGAGACTAAAAAAATAGCAAAAATAAAGATTAAATATAACAAAGAAGATGTAAATGTAAAAGAGATATATTATGCAGATAATAAATTAATAGTAATTTCAGGTGTATATGAAGATGATGTTCTGTATGGCATAGAAGATTCGGTTACGTCTAAAGGTTGTGGAGTAAACAACGGAAAATCCATAACAATAATATCTGTTTATGATATAACAGACAGAAGTAATCCTAAATTAATAAAACAGAACACTCAGCAGGGAGCTTTTGATTCATCAAAATTAAGTGGTAATTATGTTTATACAATATCTGAGGCAAATGTAAACATAACTGACAAAAAAGACTCCTGTGTACCTGAAATTAATGAAAAGCCAATGGATTATTCAAAAATCTATTTGCCAAACAAAATAGATGACTGCAGTTATACTGTTATAACAGTTATGGATATCAATAACCCCGATAAATTCTATGACCAGACAGCAATTGCAGGAAATGTTCAAAACGTATATGTCAGTGAAAACAACATATATTTAATTGATGATGAATATGAGGAAATAGATATTTCTGACACAAAAAAAGGCAAGAATATACTAAAAAAGATAAATATTGGAAAATTGCAGGAATCCAAAAAAAATCTGTCAGCCAAGGAAATAAAAAAGGTCAAAAAGGCATATGGTGGAGAATATGACTGGTCAAAGGTTACAGAAACAAGAAAAATAGGATATTTTAAAAGTCAGATAAAAACAAATATTGTAAAGTATTCATATAAAGACGGAAAATTAAACTTTGTAAACGAAAACAGTGTAGAAGGATATGTAGATAGCAATCTGTCTTTTGATGAAAAAACCGGATGCTTAAGATTTGTTTCAAGTAATAGTACATCATCATATGCGGGAGAAAGAACAGTTCTTAAAGATGGAAAAGGTAAAATAATTACCGAAAATAGTGTGAACACTAACGATTATGAAAAATATTATGAGGAAGAAGTTTTAGATAATAATGTATATGTACTTGATGAAAATCTTAAAGAGGTGGCAAGTATTAAAGAACTTGCAAAGAATGAAAGTGTTTATGCAGTAAGATACTTGGGCAACTATGGATATTTTGTAACATACGAAAATACTGATCCATTATTTACAGTAGACTTTTCAGATATGAAAAATCCTAAAATCGTAGGAAAGTTGAAACTTCCGGGCTACTCAGATTATCTTCATTTCTATGATGAAAATTCAATGTTAGGACTTGGAATGGAAAATGATAAATATCTGAAACTTGAAATGTACAATGTATCTAATGGAAAGGCAAAACAGATTTCTAAGAAGGTGTTGAAAAGATATATGGATTCAGATGCCTTATATGATTATAAATCAATTATAGTAGATAAAGAAAAGAACTTAATCGGATTTAATGCAACACTTTCAAATGGTAACTACGATGATGTTTATGTTTTATACAGGTTTGAAAATAATAAATTTAAAAAGCTTGCAGAAGTTTCATTATCAGGGGAGTCTTGTGCTGTGAGAGGACTTTATATAGATAACTATTTCTACATCGTCACTCTGGGAAAAGACGTAAAAGTACTGGATTTAAACAATTATAAAGTGGTAAAAAAATTTAAATAAGCATCTTATCACAATATAAACAATATCAAAGACGAAAAAAGTGAAATTTAAGTAGTTTTTGATATTGTTTTTTTTGCCTTGAATTAGTAGAATAAAAAAAGTATGCAAAAATGATACAAATAAGTACATGATAATAATTGTGCAATTAAATATTGGCACATAAAAATCGAATTAGTTGTCAATTAATTTAATGAGAAGCGTAGAAAAAATAGAAGGATATGGGTATAAATAATGGAAAATAACAGAGATTACACACGAAGAAGTAGAAGAAGGAGAGAACTTACACCAAGAGAAAAACTCTTGATTGTACTAAAAAGAAATATTTATCCCATAGCATTAGTTGTAATTATTATTTTTTCGATTGTTGTAATATTACCTGCTGAAAAGTCAAGAGAGGCGAAAAAAGAAGTAACCGCATCTATTACTGAAAATAAAAATAACACAGCACAGAAGGAAACTGAAACTACAACAAACAAGAATACAAAAGTATATAAAACAATTAAGCCTAAAACAAGAACAACAGAAAAAATCGTTGCAGAGCTTAAAGAACGATCAAAACACGATGAAAAATATAAAAAGATTTATGACAGAATAGATGAATATCCAAAGGGAATGCTTAATGCAGTTTTGAACAATCCTGAAATGCAGGATTTTCTTATTGGATATCCTGACAATCAGTACACTTTAAAATATTTAAAAACACAGTCAGACGAAGCAGAAGAAACAACTTTAACAGAGACAGAAACAGTGCAGGAAACAACACAGGATTCTAATGAGGAAATAGATTTAAGTGATATTAAACTTACAAAAGAAGAAAGAAAAAGTGCACATCCTTTATTTATTCAGTGGGATGAAAGATGGGCTTATATCCCTTATGGTGATGAAAATATCGGTATGGCAGGCTGCGGTCCCACATGTATGTCAATGGTTATTGTAGGACTTACGCATAATTCAGAAGCTACACCGGCAGAAGTAGCCAGATACAGTGAAGAGAATGGATATTATGTTAATGGACAGGGAACATCATGGCTTTTAATGTCGCAGGTGGCTAAGAGCTACGGAATAACTGTTAATCAGATGGCTGTTTCACAGATTGAGATGGAAAATGCACTTGATAACGGAAATATGCTGATTTGCTCTGTTGGTGCAGGAGATTTTACAACACAGGGACACTTTATTGTAATATACGGTTACACAGATGAAGGATTTCTTGTTAATGATCCATATTGTAAAGTAAGAAGTACAAAAAAATGGAGTTTTGACAGAATAAAAAATCAAATAAAAACAATTTGGAGATATAGTTATTAGTAAAAAGCAGAAATAATTACTTAAAAATAAAAAACTTTCGATTAAACTATGGACTATTTTGTCATTTTATGAGAAAATACAATGCGAGTGTGGGCGATAATGAAAACTCACAGATAGAGCAGTAATAATTTATTATGTTATCTATACTGCATTAACATGGATTTTAATCCATAGTTTATATTTCGAAAGGAGTATTTATTCAGATGATTTATTCAAAAGAAGTTGAAATGATGTGTCCTGTAGCTAAGGGCGCAAAGCATGAACCTGCTCCAATTCCAGAAGAAGGAAAATGGGTTCACTCAAAAGAAATCAAAGATATTTCAGGTTTTACACATGGTGTTGGCTGGTGTGCTCCACAGCAGGGTGCTTGTAAGCTTACATTAAATGTTAAAGAAGGTATCATTGAAGAAGCATTAATCGAAACAATCGGATGTTCAGGTATGACACATTCAGCAGCTATGGCAGCTGAAATTCTTCAGGGAAAGACAATTCTTGAAGCTTTAAATACTGACTTAGTTTGTGATGCTATCAATACAGCTATGAGAGAATTATTCTTACAGATCGTATATGGTAGAACTCAGAGTGCTTTCTCAGATGACGGTCTTGTAGTTGGTGCCGGACTTGAAGATTTAGGAAAAGGACTTCGTTCACAGGTTGGTACAATGTACGCTACAAAGGCTAAAGGTGTTAGATATCTTGAAATGGCAGAAGGCTATGTAACAGGTATCGCTCTTGATGCTGATAATGAAGTTATTGGTTACCAGTTTGTTAGCTTAGGAAAGATGACAGACTTTATCAAAAATGGTGATGATCCTACAACAGCTTGGGAAAAAGCAAAAGGCCAGTATGGTCGTGTTGATGACGCTGTTAAGATTATCGATCCAAGAAAGGAATAGGAGGTAACAACAATGGCATTATTTGAATCATATGAAAGAAGAATTGACCAGATTAATTCTGTTTTAAATAGTTATGGTATTGCTTCTATCGAAGAAGCTGAAAAGATTACAAAGGACGCTGGATTAGATGTTTACGAACAGGTTAAAAAGATTCAGCCAATTTGTTTTGAAAATGCATGCTGGGCTTACACAGTAGGTGCAGCTATCGCTATTAAGAAAGGTTGTAGAAGAGCTGCTGATGCTGCTGCAGCAATCGGTGAAGGTCTTCAGGCTTTCTGTATTCCTGGTTCTGTTGCTGACCACAGAAAAGTAGGTCTTGGACATGGTAACTTAGGAAAGATGTTACTTGAAGAAGAAACAGAATGTTTCGCATTCCTTGCAGGACACGAATCATTCGCAGCTGCTGAAGGTGCTATCGGTATCGCAGAAAAGGCTAACAAGGTTCGTAAGAAACCTTTAAGAGTTATCTTAAATGGTCTTGGAAAAGATGCAGCTCAGATTATTTCAAGAATTAATGGTTTCACATATGTTGAAACAAAATATGATTATAAAGAAGCTAAGTTAAACATCGTTTACGAAAAAGCTTATTCAGATGGACTTCGTGCAACTGTAAAATGTTACGGTGCTGACGATGTTCAGGAAGGTGTTGCAATCATGCATCACGAAAATGTTGGTGTATCTATTACAGGTAACTCAACAAACCCAACTAGATTCCAGCATCCTGTTGCAGGTACATACAAGAAAGAATGTATCGAACAGGGTAAGAAGTACTTCTCAGTAGCATCAGGTGGTGGTACAGGACGTACACTTCATCCAGATAACATGGCTGCAGGTCCAGCTTCATATGGTATGACAGATACATTAGGACGTATGCATTCAGATGCTCAGTTCGCAGGTTCTTCATCAGTTCCAGCTCACGTTGAAATGATGGGTCTTATCGGAATGGGTAACAACCCAATGGTTGGTGCTACAGTAGCAGTTGCAGTTTCTGTTGAGGAAGCAGCTAACGCTGGCAAGTTCTAATTAAAACAATTAAATAAAACACTTGAAAGTGCCGTAATCAAAGGGATTGCGGTACTTTTTTTGCGTTTTGGATTATTATGTCTTTGCTTTTCAATTTCATTTTTTACATTAATTTCAACAAATGGCATTGTGTTTCCCTTCTTATATATTTTTTATAATTGCATATTACAACATATATAATGTATAGCTAAACAAAAAAGGTCATACAATTTAGTTAAAAATTGGTGCTAAGCAGAAAGCTGACAATGTTAGTGGATTGTTAGGTCAGACAAGCTTAGAGAAGTACATACAAATATCATCTAAAATTTTTAAGAGCGGTTTCGTATTACGCCTTGGACTTGATGATTTTAGAGAGATTAATGAGAGATATGGTGTAGAATACGGGGATAAGGTTTTGAAAGATATAGCGGAATGTATATCAGGTTGCTTAAAAGGTGAACAGCAGCTTTACAGAGTTGTGTCTGATGAATTTATTATTGTAGATTATCTTGCAACAGGAATTGATGAAGCAAAGAGTGTATATCATAGTATAAGACATGCCATTGATAGATATGTAGAAAGTATTCAGTATGAAGTTATGTTTACCGTTTCAGGTGGCATACTTGATTTGTCAACTCTTGAAGAAAAGACATATAAGAACATAATGCGTTATTCTGAATATGCACTTAATAAGTCTAAGAAGAATGGTAAGAACCAATATTATGTTTTTAACTATGAGGACTATAATCAGTTTCTCATGATTAAGCAACTTACACAAAGTTTAAGAAAGAGTGTTGCTGACAATTTTAAAGGTTATGAATTATACTATCAGCCATTGGTAGATGTTGTTACAGGTAATGTTTGTGGAGCAGAAGCACTTCTAAGATATAAGAGTGAAGATGGCAATATACTTCCACCTAACATTTTTATTCCAATCCTTGAAGAGACAGGCTTGGTTGTTCCTGTAGGTAAGTGGATTATTAATGAGGCAATAAAGAAATGTAAAGAGATACAGGCTGTAATACCTGAGTTTCATGTAAATATTAACGTATCATATATTCAGGTTATAAAGAGCAATCTTGTAAAAGATGTTACGACAGCTATTGAGAAATATAATATTAATCCGTCAAGCATTATAATAGAGATGACTGAAAGTGGACTTCTTGAAAGTAATAAGCGATATATGAAAATATGGTCAGCTTTAAAGGAAAGAGGAGTAGGTCTTGCACTTGATGATTTTGGAACAGGATATTCTAATTTTAACTATATGTCTCAGTTAGAGCCTGACTTAATCAAGATTGACAGAAATTTTACAGCAAAAGCTCTTAATAATGAGTACGATTATAATATGCTTACATTAATACACAAGATGGTATTTAATTTAGGCTTAAAGATTTGTATAGAAGGTGTTGAAACAAAGGGAGAAATGGAAAAAATTAAGAGTATGTGTCCTAATTTTTTCCAGGGTTATTTCTTTGGCAGAACTTGTCCTTACGAAGACTTTGTAAGTCAGTTCGTAAAGGATAAAAAATAAGATATTAAATAAAATATTATTTGTACAGAACAATTATATCATTTTCCAGAATTGTTGTACTTCCATCAGGAATTAGATTTTCAGAACCGCGTTTTACAAGAGCAATTAAAACGTTGGTTGGGAGATTTAATTCCTGAATTTTTTGTTACACCATTTATGTTTCTTAGAAATTTGTATTTCTTTAAGATTTTCCCTGCCGGAAGGTTCGTAAGATGGAACACTTAGAATAACAGTGTCATTGGCAAGACTAACTTAACATATTTAAGAATGAAAATAAAATTATTAGCCGATTAATTAATTTTAAAAAGTTATGTGTAAAAATTTGGTAAATAAAATCCAATATTCTGACAATACCCTGACGAATTAATATATTCTTGAAACAGTTAGAATATTACAGTAAAATATGATTACAGTGTTCCAAAGTCCTAACCAACTTGTGCCTGCACAAAGGTGGGGAAAAGACTTTGTAATCATAAATTGGGAAATACAGACAAAAAATCAAATTAAAAAACTTAGATATAAATAGAACAGAGGATATATATAAATATGAAAAAAATCACTTTAGGAATTTTAGCACACGTTGATAGTGGTAAAACTACTTTATCGGAAGCTTTTTTATATGCAACAGGAAAAATAAGAAAGTTAGGCCGTGTGGACCATAAAGATGCTTTTTTAGACAACTTTGATTTAGAAAAACAAAGAGGAATAACTATTTTTTCTAAACAGGCTGAACTTGAATATGCAGACACAAAAATCACATTATTAGATACACCGGGACATGTGGACTTTTCTGCTGAAATGGAAAGAACTTTACAGGTTTTGGATTATGCGGTTTTGGTTGTAAGCGGAAGTGAAGGTGTTCAGGGGCATACTGAAACTTTATGGAAATTATTAAATAAGTATAATATTCCAACATTTATTTTTGTAAATAAGATAGATATGCCGGGAACTAACAAGGAGTTTGCCTTAACCAATATAAGGAACAAATTTGGGGATGGTGTAATTGATCTTTCAGTGGAAGAAAAAGATATGGAAGCCATTGCAGTTTGTGACGAGGATGTACTTGAAATGTATATGGAATCAGGCAAAATTTCAGATGAAACTATTGCTGACTTAGTTTATGAAAGAAAGCTTTTCCCATGTTATTTTGGTTCAGCATTAAAGAATGAAGGTATTGATAAGTTACTTGATGGAATTAACAGATATTCTTTTGAACCTGTTTATCATGAAGAATTCGGGGCAAAGGTTTTTAAGATAGTTAAAGAAAACGGCGTAAGATTAACTTATATGAAAATAACAGGTGGCTTCATAAAAGTTAAGGATATACTTAGTGGAATTACAGATGGAAATCAGTGGTCTGAAAAGATTAATGACATAAGAGTTTATTCAGGAGAAAAGTTTAAGAGTATTAGTGAGGCAGATGCCGGATGTATCTGTGCAATTTCAGGTCTTAATAATACATATCCGGGACAGGGACTTGGCTTTGAAATGCAGTCTGAGAGTCCCAATCTTCAGCCTGTACTTTCATACCGGATTATTATACCTGAAAATGTAAATATTAATCAGGCTTATAAAATGTTAAAAGAGTTAGAAGAAGAGGATCCTACTTTAAATTTAAAATGGAATGAAGAAACTAAAGAAATAATAGCCAACGTTATGGGGCCTATTCAGATTCAGGTGCTAAAACATATTATAAAAGAACGTTTCAATATGGATGTTGAGTTTGGAACAGGCTCTATTTTGTACAAAGAAACTATAAATAACATAGTGGAAGGTGTAGGACATTTTGAGCCGCTTAAACATTATGCGGAAGTTCATTTATTAATGGAACCGGGACAGCTTGGAAGTGGAATTACATTTGAATCTAATTTAAATGAAAGTCTTTTAAGTCGTAACTGGCAGAAACTTATTATGACACATTTGGCAGAGAAGGAACATAAAGGTGTTTTAACAGGTTCGCCTATAACAGACATTCATTTTACTCTTGTAGCAGGAAAAGCTCATCTTAAGCATACGGAAGGTGGAGATTTTAGAGAGGCAACATATAGAGCTATAAGGCAGGGATTAAAGAAGGCAGAGTCAGTATTGCTTGAACCGTATTATAATTTTACTTTGAAAATTCCTTCAGAAAATATAGGCAGGGCAATGACAGACATTGATCAAATGAGTGGCAATATTAATCAGCCTGAAACAGAAGGAGAAATGAGTGTAATAACAGGCTTTGCACCTGCTGCAACAATTGGGGATTACATTAATACTGTTAATGAATATACTCATGGAACCGGAACATTGTCTCTTGATTACAAAGGATATGGTCCGTGCCACAACAGTGAGGAAATAATAGCTGAAAAAGCCTATGACAGTGAGGCGGATATTGCAAATCCTACAGGTTCGGTTTTTTGTTCGCATGGTGCAGGATTTGTTGTTCCGTGGGATCAGGTTGAACAATATATGCATGTGAAAACAGATTCTAAAAATGGTGAAATGTATGATATTGAAAATGTACCTGTAATAAGAAGCGCAAGCAATACATACAGAGATTCCTATGCAACAGATAAGGAATTAGAAGAAATCTTTGAAAAAACATTCGGACCAATAAAAAGAAAGAAGTATACTGAGAAAAAAGTAAGACAGTATAGTGAAAATAAACAAAAAGCCACACATAAAAAAGTCTTACCTCAGTGTCTTTTAGTAGATGGTTATAATATTGTTTTTGCCTGGGATGAATTAAAGGAAATTGCAAAAACAAACATTGATGGAGCAAGAGACAGACTTTTAGATATAATGTGTAATTATCAGGGGTATAAAGGTAATACAGTTATTGTTGTTTTTGATGCTTATAATGTAAAAAAACATGCAGAAACTGTTTCGAAATATCATAATATCTATGTAGTATATACTAAAGAGGCTGAAACAGCAGATATGTATATAGCAAAAACAACTCACAAACTTGCCAATAAGTTTCAGGTTACAGTTGCAACGTCAGATGCTTTAGAACAGCTTATAATAATGGGACATGGGGCACTTAGAATGTCGGCGTTTAACTTTAAGGAAGAAGTGGACAATGTAAATAAAGCAATTTCAGAACAAATAAATAAAACCAGTCGATTGGAAAATTATGTTTTAAAATAACTAAAAATAAGAGGCTTTATCACTAATTATGATAACAAAAGGATTGTTATATCAGTAGTGCTAAAGCCTCTTATTTTAAAGATTGTATTTACGTAACATATAACTGATTTGTAGCACATATGCAAGCATTTGTGGACCAGCCATTAGCTGGCCATACCATGGTTTTCCATAGTCTTTTGGACTGTTTATAAATTTAATTAGTTTGTTGTAATCAATATATTTCTGTAATTTATTATTAGATTTATATTCTTCAATAACCATAGTTCCGAGAAGTTTTTCGTAAGTCGGATCATAGGTTTTAGGATATGGGCTTTTTTTTCGGTAAAGAATTTCAGGTGGAAGATATTTTTTCCCACATTCAACAAGAAGACTTTTTACCTGATTATTATAACATTTGTATTCCCATGGAACATTAAAAACATATTCCAGTATGCGGTAATCTGCGAAAGGCACTCTTGCTTCAAGTCCTGAATACATACTGCATCTGTCCATCCTATTTAAAAGAGTCATCATAAACCAACGGATGTTTAACCAGGAAATCTTTCTACGGTTGTATTCAGTTATGGTTTCGCCGTCTGTATGAGGGCATTGGTTAATTGAAGTCTCATAAGCGTCATCTACATATTCTTTTAATGGCAGTGAATTAATGAAATCATCTTTAAACAAAACAATTCTAGGGCTTAAATCGTAAGACCATGGAAATGTGTTTTGAATATACATTTCTTTCCTGTGAAACCACGGATAGCCACCGAATATTTCATCGGCACATTCTCCGGTTAAAGTTACACGGCATTCTTTAGAAACAAGATTACAGAAATAAAGCATGGATGATTCAACATCAGCCATATTTGGAATATCTCTTGCATCAACTGCTTTAAAAAGACAATCAATTTGATTAGAATTATTGCATTCTAAATATTTATGTTTACTATTTATGTGGTTAACCATAATATCCACGAAAGGTTTATCCCTTGAAATTTGAAAAGCATTAGACTTAAAATTAATATCATTGTCTACAAAGTCAAAAGAGTAAGTATTTAAATTCTTATCAGGCAGGTTATCCTGCACAATGGCAGAAACAAGACTTGAATCTAATCCACCTGATAAAAAAGTACAAATAGGAATATCTGAAACCATTTGCTTTTGTATGCTGTCAGTTATAAGATAGCTGCATTTATCTACAGTAGTATTATAGTCGTCAATATGTGGTTTCGCTTTAAGTTTCCAATAACATAAATCTTTAACTTTAACATTTTGATGGTAGTCAGTTGTTACAGTTAGATAATGTCCCGGCAGAACTTCCTTAATATCTTTAAAAACTCCGTTTCCAAGAGTATGAGCAGGACCTAACCCGATTATTTCACACCAACTATCGGAATTTATCATAGGTTTAATACCATAAGCGAAAATTCCTTTAGGCTCAGATGAAAAAACAAATTCCCTATTATTATGGTAGTAGAACAATGGTTTTACTCCAATGTGATCTCTAACAACAATCGCTGTGTCATTGTCATAGATTACAAAGGAGAAAATACCATTTAATTCCTTGAAAATATCTGTTCCAAAAACTAAATAGCAGTATAGGATTATTTCTGTGTCACCGGTTGTTTCAAAACTAATATTAAAAGAAGATAACATTTTACGTAAATAATCAGTATTGTATATTTCGCCATTATAAACAATTGTAGCTTTATGATTTTTGTAAGCCCGTGTCATTGGCTGATGTCCGCCTTTAATGTCACGGATTGAAAGCCTTGAATGGGCAAAACCTACAAAACCACCAATAATATTATTTGGAAACTCTGTTTTATCAGAGAACCCATTGTTGTTAAGAAAACCTGAAAGATAAATATCGTCATCATCAGGCCCCCTGTGTTTTATGGCATTTTTCATTTTTTCTAGTTTGTTTTTGAGAAAATAGTAAGTCTGTTCGTTTGAAATGTTATATTTAGTCTGAAAAAAACCTGCAATTCCGCACATAAAAAACTCCATTCTACAATTTAATTAGGGTAAATAATATTTGTAAGAATACTTATAAAAAATCACAAAATTGTTACGTGTGGACTTTTAATTACCGGTTGAATCTGCCTGCCCCCAAGGGCCTTTTCAATTGTATCTTCAATTAAGTCCACATGAGCAATCATTGAATTAGGTTTGGATAAATAATTATCCTGACCGAAAGGAACAAAAAATATATTTTTGGTATTAAGTAGAATACCGATATTTTTCAAATTCATACCTAATGCATCATTAGTACTTAAAAAAATAACCAAAGGTCGGTTGTTTCTTAAATGAGCCTTGGCAGCCATAAGCACAGGAGTGTCAGAAATGCCATTGGCAAGTTTAGACAGGGTATTTCCTGTACACGGTGCAATAATAAGAAGGTCTAGCATAGATTTTGGACCTATAGGTTCTGCATCGGGAATTGTGGTTATAGGCGGTTTTCCACTTATTTCTTCAGCAAGTTTCAGAAAATCTTTACATTTACCAAAACGGCTGTCAGTAGAAGAAGCGTTGTCTGAAAAAATAGTAAACAGATTAGCCTGTGTATCGGCAAGCCGTCTTAATTCTTCAAAAACTTTTTTGTAGGTACAGTATGAACCTGTAATGCCTACGCCAATGTTTTTATCCTTAAAGTTGTGTGCCATTTTCCCCAGTCCTTTCTAAATAAGAAATAATACTTTTTGCAATTAATTCCCCGGCACTTTTAGGAGCAGTTTTCCCGGGAAGTCCGGGGCATGTAACAAGGGATAATCTATATTTTTTAACAAGTTCATTGTTTATTCCATAAGGCTTTGAAGCAACTTCAAAAAGAACACAGTCTTTTTTTACTAAGCTTAAAAGATTCTCAGTCAAAACTTCACAAGGAACAGTGTTAATTATTATGTCAAAGTCACTAATACATTCAATCAGATTATCAAAAGTGGAAGTATTTAATCCGTAAGAAGAGGCCTGGCATAAATGAATTGGAGTGTGGTCATAAATAGTTACACACACGTTTAACGCCTTTAATTTAAGTGCAGTGTTTATGCCACACCTGCCAAAACCTATAATCAAAGCTTTAGCTGTATCAAGTGCAAAAGGAGTATTATTTATTATATTGCTAATTAATCCTTCAGCCGTTAGCATTGCGTTGGACCAGACAACTTTTTCATCTTTAAGAAAATCAAAATAGTTAATATTTTTCTTTTTAAGAGAAGTTGTTACATCGCTTGAAATATTTCCGGCAAAAACTGTTTGCCACGGCTTTAATAAAGTAATAAAAGTGCTTATTGGAAAGCTGGAATATAAATCACAGTTTAAATACAAACTATCTTTGGAAAAAGGAGTGCCACATAAAATGTAAGCATCTTCATTAAAATCAAAATTGTTTTTTATATAGGAACAAAATCCATTATTATTTAAGTAGGAATTTGCATATATCTGTCTTTTGTCACCGGATAATACAGCTATATTTTTCATAATCGCCTCCTCTTACAATAAAATATGCATTGCAGAAGAAATTGTGACTTACTTCTTTTTATTTTTTAAGAGAAATGATATACTTGTAGATGTTATTATTTTTGCAAAAGATAAGGCAGAAAATCAGAAGAAATTTTGCAAAAGAAAAATGGAGGAAAATATGGAAAAAAATAAAATCAAAAAAATAGCGTTAATTTTTAATATTTTACAGGTAATTGCACTTGCAGTATTTGAGGTAGTGCTTTTCAGACTTGTATCATACAAAAATAAACTAATATTAGATTATGTACCTGCTAAATATTTTATAATCTTAGAAGTTGTTCTTGTGGCAATAACTATTATTCCTTTTCTAATAAGAAAGGGAAAGAAAACATCAATTATTTCTATGGTTATATCTATATTAATGGCAATAGTGTTATTTGCAACTTCAATTTTGGGAGTGGTTTATGATAAGGATATTAAAAATGTTTTAAACAAGGCAGATCAGACCATAGATGATGTGGTAGAAAACTCTAAACTTTCAACTGAGGAATATGGTGTATATATTCTAAAGAGTGATAAGGCAGAAGAACTAAAGGATATTGAAAATTATAATTTAGGATATAACCTATCTTATGCAAAAGACGAAACAGATTCAGTATTAAAAGACGTTCTCGCAAAAGCTAACAATAAGCTTATTGCCAATGAATATGACGATTTACTTAAAATGGCAGATGAACTTTTGAATACTGAAAAAACTGCATTTATTTTTAATCAGGCAATGTTAGATCTTATTGAAAATGCAGGCGATGATACAAATGATGGTAAGAATAATGGAATTTATAAAAACTTTACCAACAAGATTAAATGTATTTATGTAGTAAATGTAAAAACTGCCGTAAAGGAATATGGTGGAGATAAGAATGTTACAAAAGAATGCTTTAATGTGTATATTAGCGGTATAGACACAGAAGGGGATGTAACAGTAAAGAGTAGAAGTGATGTTAATATTATAATGTCAATTAATCCTGTTACACATCAGGTATTGTTACTTTCGACACCTAGAGATTACTATGTGCCATTATCCATTTCTAATGGAGTAAAGGACAAACTTACTCATGCAGGAAATTATGGAATAAATGTCTCAATGGATACTCTTGAAATGCTTTATGATATTAAGCTGGATTATTTTATTCGATTAAACTTTACAGGCTTTGTAGATATTATTGATGCTCTTGGAGGCATTGATGTTGTGTCAGATTATTCTTTCTCAACACATGGATATAGCTACAGTGAAGGATTAAACAGTAATTTAAGTGGTATTCAGGCATTGTGGTTTGCAAGAGAAAGACATGCGTTTGCAGAGGGCGATAATCAAAGAGGACGTGATCAGATGAAAGTTATTGAGGCAGTTATTAAGAAAGCCCAGTCATCAGCGTTACTTAACAATTATGATGAGATTTTTGCAAATATAAGCAAGAGTTTCCAAACTAATATGCCTAAAAAAGACATTAAGGCTCTTGTAAAATATCAGCTTAATGAAACACCTAATTGGAAAGTTGTTTCTACAAGTGTTACAGGAACAGGAAGGTCAGATGTAACATATTCAGTTCCAAATTCAAGAGCATATGTAATGGATCCTGATGAAAATTCTGTAAATGAAGCAAAGAAGTTATTACAGAAGATTCAGAATAACAAAAAAATAAAAGTTAAAACAACAACTGAATAATAAAAGTTGTTGTTGAAATCAAATATTATCCCCCCTTTTTATAATATTTGATTTATAAAGGTACTATGGATTTAATCTTAAGATTTATGTTTTGTTAGAAACATAGCGCAGGAGGAAAAATATGAATAAGGATTACATTGAAAACTTTGACGATTTTAGTGATAAAGAAGAAATCAAATTGATTTCAACTAAAGCTAATACACTTAAAGTTTTGGAAGAAAGAATTACTAAGGCTAAAGTTGAGCCTATGCTAATTATTATTGCCCGGGATTATCGTATGAATAAAAGCGAGATGGCAAACGAAATCAGTAAGACTTTCAAAGGCGAAAAGATAGTTATCAGAAGTTCATCAACCAATGAAGACTGTCTGAAAAAATCTAATGCAGGCCATTATACAAGTGTATTGGATGTGGATTCATCTGATACTTCAAATATAATAAGCGCTATTGATATTGTGTTGGAATCTTATTTCTCTGATATGGATGATATATCAGAACAGCAGGTTTTAATACAGCACCAGGCAGTTGACGTGGCATATTGTGGTGTTTTGTTTACCTATGATATTCAGGGACAAAGACCATATTATCTTATTAATTATGATGACACTGGTTCCACAGATTTAGTAACAAGTGGTAGGGGTGGAAAGACATTATGGATTGCCAGAAATATTGAACTTTCACAGCTTGAAGAGCAGTGGAGAAATCTTATTGTTGCAATAGATGAAATTGAGAATATTTTTAAGATTCCCCTTGATATTGAGTTTGCGGTAAATAAGAATAATGAAGTTATTATTTTTCAGGCAAGACCTTTGGTTGCCAATTTCTCGAATATTAAGAATGTTCAGGGAACAATTAAGAATTTTTATGGAAAAATAGAAGATTTAAAATGTGAATATAAAGATATAAAAAGCGTAATTGATGGTAAAAATATGATGTTTTCCGATATGGCTTTTTGGAATCCTTCTGAGATTATAGGTACAAGTCCCCGTACTTTGGACTATTCATTGTACAGATATATTATTACTTCAGAAGCTTGGAACCAGGGGCTTGTTCCGATGGGATACAGACAGCTTAATGATGAGTTAATGTATCAGATAGGAATTAAGCCATACATTAGTCTTGATTATTCTTTTTATTCATTAACACCTTCAAAGATAGACGAAAAACTTGCCACAAAACTTGTGGAATTCTATAAGAAGAAGCTGAAAAAGGATACAACGGCACATGATAAAATTGAGTTTGAAATTGTTTATTCAAACTTTGATTTTAACACTGAAAACAGAACAAAAGAATTACTGGATAACGGTTTTTCAAAAGAAGAAAGACAGCAGATTTTAGAGTCATTAAAAGAACTTACGGTAACAAACATTAAGAATCATAAACAGATTTCAGAAAGTGATAATGAAGACATTAAACACTTAGAAAAAACCCGTAAACACATTGTTGAAAACGATATGGAATCAGAGGATGTTAACAAGATAGTTGAAGATATTCTGGAACTTTTGGAAGATATTAGAATTTATGGAACACCTCAGTTTACAAGACAGGCAAGAATGGCATTTATTGCAAGAGCTTTTTGCAGTTCATTAGTTGATTCAGGATGGTTTACAAAGAATGAAATAGATCAGTTTATGAAATCTATTGCAACTGTATCTTCTAAGTTTGAACAGGATTATCAGAAGTTCTCAGTTGGGAAAATGAGCCGAAATGAATTTAACAATAAATACGGACATTTAAGAAGCGGCACTTATGATATTAGAACAGATAGTTATAACCAGATGGTTTTCAGACCGGCAGTAGGTCATAATAAAGTTCAAAAAGTTAAAGAAGAATTTGAAGGACTTAACAGTGAAAAACTTGAAGAAGCTTTAAAATCAATAGGTTTAGATGTTACACCTAAAGATTTTAATCTGTTTTTAAGAACTTCAATTGAAGGCAGAGAATTCTTTAAGTTTGAATTTACTAAGTCACTAAGTTTAGTACTTGATTTAATACAGATGTTAGGTAAACTCCTTGACATTGACAGAAAAGATTTATCATGGATTTCAGCTTATGATTTTAAAGAATGTTTTTACTTGAACAATGAACAAATGGGTAAAAAATTAAATGCTATTATTGTTAATAATAAAAAACATTATGATAAATATTTAAATGCCATTTTGCCTGATGTTATTCTTGATATTACAAGTGTTTCTGTTATTCCTGTTAATGAGGCACGTCCCAACTTTATTACCTCTAAAAAGGTTGAAGGTGAAGTTGTTAATCTTGAACTTGAAACAGATGAAGACCTTATGGACAAGATTGTTATGATTCCTAAAGCTGATCCGGGATATGAATGGATTTTTACAAAGGGGATTAAAGGCTTTATTACAAAGTATGGCGGTGTGGCATCACACATGGCAATACGTTGCGCTGAGTTTGAAATTCCCGCAGCAATTGGATGTGGTGAGAAGATTTACGATTATGCGTCAAAAATCAACTATATGGAACTTGATTGTGCCAACGGTATAATTAAAGAAGGTTTACAATGTGAGGATTTAAGAGCACTTATTACCCAGCGTGAAGGTGTAAATCAGTATGGAGATCCTACAGATGTATTGGAAGCAGCATATATAAGGTTCTATGAGTTACTTGGTTTTATTCCACAGCCTGCTTCTAACCACGTTAAAAACGTCGGCAAGCTATTTGAACGTCAGTGTGATTTATTAATTGTAGCCGGTGGAGGTGCTCTTCCTGTGAAATATTATGACAGACCTCATAATGAAGAACTACAGCCATACAGAGATGTAATGGAAGAAAAACTTATAAAACATTGTATTGGAGAAGGTATTCCTATTATTGCAACCTGTAGGGGAATGCAGTATATGAATGTTTTGTTTGGAGGAAAATTATTGTATCATCCTGAATTAAAGGTTGAGAGACCACGTTCAGTAGACCATGAGGTTTATCTTGTTGAAGAAGACAGAACAATATGGGTTAATAATTTCCATAAAGATGTTATTCCGATAGATGGGCTGGCATCTTGTTTTAAACCACTTGCAATTGACAGGGAAAATCAGACAATTGAAGCTTTCGGTTCTGATGAGATGAAAGTTTTGGCATTGCAGTGGCATCCTGAAAGAAAATTTGAAACAGCAAATGCTTTGGAAGAAACAAGAAAGTTAGTTGTTAATTTTATTCAGAAACACATTAAATAGTATTTTATTCAGATTATATTTTGAAATTTTTAAAGCTCCATTTGAAAAAGTGGGGCTTTTGTAATATATTTACATAAAAGCGATTAGAAATGACAGATTGGAGAATTTATGGAAGAAAAATTAAAATACTGGAGTAAAAGATATAAATTAAAAGATTTAGTAATATGTGGATATCAGGGAGGATATCCTATGATACAGTTTAAAAGAGAAGAGGATATGAGTGTTCCGCATATGTCAAAATATGAGATTAATAAAGTTTTGCGAAGCGCTGAAATGAAAGGTGGAGTAAGACTTGGTGTAGCATTTAACCTTAGAAGAACTGCTTTTTTACTTGTTAATGAAGATACTATTGTAATATGTGGTCATGAATATGTTTTAGATGTTATTCTTGAAAAATTATTTGGATAGAGAATCGACAAAAAGGTTAAAAAAATATTGCATAAGGCATATGAATGTAACATATTTGTAACATTCTCTTGACATTCTGTAACAGTTGGTGTATATTTATACTCGCAAGCCACAAAAGTGGAAAGAAAAGGAGTATAGATATGAGAAAAATAAGACTCATTGCTGAGGCTGTTTGTCTAATCACATCAATGACAATTACACCTGTTGTAACGTCAGTTGAGAAGAATGACAGTATGGTAGTGGAAACTGTAGCAGAAGCTAGTCAGACACCGGTACTTAAATCAGCAAATGTGATACCAATTTTACAATCAGAAGATACTACTAATTCTCTTAAACTTAAAGGTCTTGATAATGATCAGGTTAATACAGAGATTGTAAAAGAAACAATTGGAGGTTCAGCATTTATTTTGAAAGCATCTGAAGATGATGCAAATGAAACTTCAGAAGAAACAAACAAACTTGAGAATGAAAACAAATCCAATAATAAGGATGCAAACAATAAAAAGTCTAAGAAAGACGGAAAGAAATCTAAAAAGAAGAAGGCTAAGAAGAAATCTTCTTCAAAATCTAAATCAAAATATAAAAGTCTTGGAACTTTTAAAATAACAGGTTATTGCTCATGTGCAGCATGCTGTGGGAAGACAACAGGTATTACGGCATCAGGAACAAGAGCAACAGCAGGCAGAACAATTGCTGCTGACACTTCAAGATTTCCTTTTGGAACAAAGTTGAAGTTCAATGGAAACACTTACACAGTTGAAGACAGAGGTGGAGCAATTAGAGGAAACAGAATTGACCTTTATTTTAGTTCACACAGTGAAGCTCTTGCCTGGGGTGTAAGATATATGGAAGTTTTAGTAGAAAAATAAATTAGTAGTTAAAAGATAAACTTTTATAAGATGTAATATTCGTATAAAGTTAAAATTAAAGAGAATTAAAAGTTAATAAAAGAGGTTTTACTTTAAAGTGAGTTTGGCTTTGGGTAAAGCTTCTTTTTGCATTACATTATTATTTCAGGCAAACATATTGAAAAAACAGCATATTTATTGTATAATTCAATAATTGTGAAAAAATATAATTAACCCGGAGGCTAAAATGGAATTAGAAAACGAAAAGATTGAATCAAAAAATTTTATAGAATTAATAATTGATAAAGATTTAGAGGAAGGAAGATTTGACCATGTGCAGACCAGATTTCCACCAGAGCCTAACGGTTATCTTCATATAGGACATGCTAAATCAATTCTTTTAAACTATGGTTTAGCAAAGAAGTACAATGGAAAGTTTAATATGAGATTTGATGATACTAATCCTACTAAAGAGAAGGAAGAGTTCGTGGAATCAATTTTAAAAGATATTAAGTGGCTTGGTGCTGATTGGGAAGACAGATTATTCTTTGCTTCAAATTATTTTGAGCAGATGTATGAAGCAGCTATTAAGTTAATTAAGAAAGGTAAAGCATATGTTTGTGACCTTTCTCCTGAAGAAATCAGAGAATACCGTGGTACATTAACTGAGCCGGGTAAGGATAGTCCATACAGAAACAGATCTGTAGAAGAGAACTTAGAGTTATTTGATAACATGAAAAAGGGTGTTTATAAAGACGGTGAAAAAGTATTAAGAGCTAAGATTGATATGACGTCACCTAACATTAACATGAGAGATCCAATTATCTATAGAGTTGCTCATATGACACATCATAAAACAGGAGATAAATGGTGCATCTATCCAATGTACGATTTTGCTCATCCAATAGAAGATGCTATTGAGGGGGTAACACATTCTATTTGTACATTAGAGTTTGAAGATCATAGACCTTTGTATGACTGGGTAGTTAGAGAATTGGAATATCCTAATCCACCTAGACAGATTGAGTTTGCTAAGCTATATGTAACAAATGTTGTTACAGGTAAAAGATATATTAAGAAATTAGTAGAAGACGGAATAGTTGACGGATGGGATGACCCAAGACTTGTTTCTATTGCAGCATTGAGAAGACGTGGATTTACTCCTGAGTCAATTAAGATGTTTGTTGACTTATGTGGAATTTCAAAGAGCCAGAGTTCAGTTGACTATGCAATGCTTGAATATTGTATTAGAGAAGACTTGAAGGCTAAGAAACCAAGACTTATGGCTGTTCTTGATCCAATTAAGGTTATAATTGACAACTATCCTGAAGATCAGGTTGAATGGTTTGATGTGGTTAACAATGTAGAATGTCCTGAACTTGGAACAAGAAAGGTTCCTTTCTGTAAGGAGATTTACATTGATAGAGAAGATTTTATGGAAGAACCACCAAAGAAATACTTTAGATTATTCCCTGGTAACGAAGTAAGACTTATGAATGCATATTTTGTTAAATGTGTAGATTATAAGAAAGACGAAAATGGAAATGTTACAGAGATTCATTGTACTTATGATCCTGAAACAAGAAGTGGAAGTGGTTTTACAGGACGTAAAGTTAAGGGAACAATCCATTGGGTATCAGCAAGACATGGTGTTAAGTCAGAAGTCAGATTATATGAAAATATTGTTGATGAAGAAAAAGGCAAGTTAAATGAAGATGGAACACTTAACTTAAATCCTAATTCATTAACTGTATTAAAAGACTGCTATGTAGAGCCAAATATTGCAGATGTTAAGCCGGAAGACAAATTCCAGTTTGTAAGACAGGGATACTTCTGTGCAGACTTAAAAGATTATACAAAAGAGAAACCTGTATTTAACAGAATTGTTTCACTTAAAAGTTCATTTAAGCTACCTAAATAAAAAGCTTGGACAAAACCAGAGTAAATTGTAAACAGTACTGTGAATTTTGAAAAGGAGCCACACCGAGGTGTAGCTCCTTTTCAAATAAAAGAAACGTATGAAAAAAAATAAAGCATCCAATTAAGAGTAGTTATTTAATTCTCAATCAAATAAGTGTATTTCTATAAATCTTCAACCTCGTCTTTAAGTAGGTCATCACCTTCACCAAGGTCTACGTCATCTTCTGTTTCAACATCTTCATTTACAGCGTCTTCGTCTACGAAATCATCTTCATTAAAATCATGTGTGTAAACTTCTTCGTAGTCATCTTTTCCAACAAATTCCGAAACAATGTCTTTTGCCTGATTTACAACATTTTTAACTTTGTCCTTTGCCATCTGAATGTTTTCTTCACCAACTTTTTCTACAAAAACGTCTTTGGCATCCATTGCTTTATCTTTGGCTTCGTCTACCTTATCCATTACCTTTTCGATATTTTCTTCACCAACTTTTTCAGTAACAATGTCTTTAACCTTATCAGTTACATCAGCAACCTTGTCAACAGCTTTATCAGTTACATCTTTAGCTTTTCTTCTGTTAAAAGTAATTGTGACTTTCTTGTTGCCATCATTGTCATTGCCGGTGTTTACCTGAAAGATTTTTTCGTCATCAAAATCTTCAAAGCCTTCATTTTCGTCTTTTTTATTTTTTACATATAAAGCTCCACCAACTGCAGCACCGGCAACTGCTGCCGCACCTATTATTTTCTTAAAGAATCCCATAGCTATATCCTCCATTTCGGTAAATTGTTAAGATAATTATAATACTATTTTTAACTAAAATAAAGCAATAATACATAATTTTAGAAAAAAAACATTGCCACAAATTGTTGAAATAGCAGGACAAAAATGTTAGTCTACTAAATGGTGAATAAAAAAGAAATTTTTCAGAGAAAAATCAACTCTTTTATTAAAAATCATAAATTGAATTTTATTATAAAAGTGAAAATAAAAGTTAATTAGATAAAAAATAGGAAAGGATGAAGAATGTATGGATACAAAGATTGTATTTTTTGACATTGACGGTACAATTTACAGCTATGAAAAGGGGATTCCAAAAGATACGGCAAAGGCCATTGAGCTTTTGAAGGCTAATGGGCACATACCGGTTATTTGCACAGGAAGAACAAAATGCATGATTTACCCTGATTTTATAAACTTAGGATTTGATAACATAATTGCAGGTGCAGGAACTTACTGCGAGATAAATGGAAAAGAACTTTACTATAAGAAGCTTGAGGATGCTGAAGCAAGAAGAGTTATTGACGGTTTCCTTGAATATGGATTTTTTCCATTGGCAGAAGGAAAAGAATATATTTATGTTGGAACTGATACTTCTAATCTTATCCATGCAAACGTACAGTTTATGGACGTACATTATGAGAAAATTCCTAATTCAATTAAAACAGTAGAAGAAAAACATATTGAAATTTCCAAGGTAACCGGTGGCATTCAGAATGATAGTGATATGAAAACTATTAGTGAAAAGTTTAAGAATGACTACTCGATTATTAACCATAACAATATACTTCTTGAATTTATTCCAAAGGGATACAATAAAGCAGTTGGAATTGACAGACTTATTAAAGAAATAGGCATTCCAAAAGAGGACACATATGCCTTCGGCGACAGCTTTAATGACATTGATATGCTTAACTATGTTGAATACGGTTGCTTAATGGGCAATGGTGATCAGGAACTTAAAAATAAAGTAGAATACAAAACAGACAGATTTGATGAAGGTGGAATTTATAACGGCTTAAAGAAGTTTGAGTTAATTTAGAAAAGAAATGGTAAACGAAAAAAATAATGGATAATATATTTGGAGAAAAAAGCAGACAAAATTTTAGAATAGAAATAGAAAACAAAAATACAATTATAAAAGAGATTACAGATTTTGACTTGGAGCAGACTTTAGAATGTGGCCAGTGCTTTAGATTTTACAAGCAGGATGAAGAAGATTATGTTGTGGTTGCTTTTAATAAGTTGCTTCATATTAAACAAAATGGTAATCAATTAATTTTTTTTAATACTGAAAAGCCTGATGTGGAAAACATATGGATTCCATATTTTGACCTTGAAAGGGATTATAATGAAATTAAATCTTTCCTTTTAAAAAAAGATAGTAAATTAGAAGAAGCTATTAAGGAAAAGTGGGGAATACGTATTCTTAATCAGGAATTTTGCGAGACATTAATATCTTTTATTATTTCCCAAAATAAACAAATACCACATATTAAGCAGTTGGTTAGAAGAATAAGTGAGGAATACGGTGAGTATTTAGGAGAAGTAAACGGTGAGAGATATTATTCTTTTCCTGATGTGAAAACTCTTGGAACAATAACTGAGGAAGCTTTTAGAGAGATGAAAACAGGGTTCAGGGCACCATATCTTTACGATGCGGCACAGAAACTTGCAACAGGTGTGATTTCCGTGGAAACATTAAAAGGATTAAATGAAAATGAAACCAGAGATGAACTAATTAGCATAAAGGGCGTAGGCGAAAAAGTGGCCAACTGTGTAATGTTGTTTTCTTTAGGCTTTCGAGAAGCATTCCCAGTAGATGTTTGGATAAAGAGAATAATGGAAAGCGTTTATTTTAATGGAGAGGATACACCGAAAGACCAAATTCAGCTTTTTGCAAAAGAACAGTATGGAGAATATGGCGGTTATGCACAGCAATACCTCTTTTGTTTTGGAAGAGAAAACAAGGTTGGAGCGAAGAAATAATTATCAAAAAATATAATCAGCAACAGAATAATTTATAAAGTTTTGATGACAAAATATTAAATAATTGTAAAAAATCAGATTTACTATTGCATTAATTCCAAAAAGTGTTAATATAGTTCATAGTTGATTGGCACTCAAAGAAGATGAGTGCTAACAAAGAAATGAGACAGAATAGATGGAGGTTTTAAAATGAAATTAGTACCATTAGCAGACAGAGTAGTATTAAAGCAGAGCACTCCTGAAGAAAAAACAAAGTCAGGAATAATTTTAACAAGTCAGACACAGGAAAAACCACAACAGGCAGAAGTTGTTGCAGTAGGTCCAGGTGGAGTAATTGATGGAAAAGAAGTAACAATGACAGTTAAGGTTGGAGATAAGGTTATCTTTTCAAAATATGCAGGAAATGAAGTTAAGCTAGACGAAGAAGAATTTATTATTGTAAAACAGTCTGACATTCTTGCTGTTGTTGAAGACTAATAAAGGGTTAAAGCCCTAAATTATATAACCAGTTTGGAGGTAATTTAAAATGGCTAAGGAAATTAAATATGGAGCAGAAGCCAGAAAGGCTTTAGAAGCCGGCGTAAACCAGTTGGCAGATACAGTAAAGGTTACATTAGGACCTAAAGGAAGAAATGTAGTATTGGATAAATCTTTTGGTGCACCTTTAATTACAAATGACGGTGTTACAATTGCAAAGGAAATCGAATTAGAAGATTCTTTTGAAAATATGGGCGCACAGCTTGTAAAGGAAGTTGCTACAAAGACTAACGATGTAGCAGGTGACGGTACAACAACAGCTACAGTTTTGGCTCAGGCAATGATTAATGCAGGTATGAAGAACCTTGCTGCAGGAGCTAATCCTATTATCTTAAGAAAAGGTATGAAGAAGGCTACAGATTGTGCTGTAGAAGCAATTGCTGACATGAGCAGTGTTGTAACAGGTAAGGAACAGATTGCAAAGGTTGCAGCTATTTCAGCAGGTGACGAAGAAGTTGGTAACATGGTTGCAGATGCTATGGAAAAAGTTTCTAACGACGGTGTTATTACTATTGAAGAATCAAAGACAATGAAGACTGAATTGGACCTTGTAGAAGGTATGCAGTTTGACAGAGGATATATTTCAGCATATATGGCAACAGATATGGAAAAGATGGAAGCTACACTTGATGATCCATATATTCTTATTACAGATAAGAAGATTTCAAATATTCAGGAAATCCTTCCTGTTCTTGAACAGATTGTTCAGTCAGGGGCTAAGCTTCTTATAATTGCTGAAGATGTTGAAGGTGAAGCATTAACAACACTAATCGTTAACAAGTTAAGAGGAACATTTAATGTTGTAGCTGTTAAGGCACCTGGATATGGTGACAGACGTAAAGAGATGTTAAAAGATATTGCAATTCTTACAGGTGGTCAGGTTATTTCAGAAGAATTAGGTCTTTCACTTGCAGATACTAAGATTGAAGACTTAGGTAGAGCTAAATCAGTTAAGGTTGCAAAAGAAAACACAATTATTGTTGATGGCCTTGGAAATTCAGAAGAAATTGCAGGCAGAGTTGCACAGATTAAGGCACAGTTGGAAGAAACAACATCTGAATTTGACAAAGAAAAATTACAGGAAAGACTTGCTAAGTTGGCAGGTGGTGTTGCAGTTATCAGAGTTGGTGCAGCAACAGAACCTGAAATGCAGGAAAATAAACTTAGAATGGAAGATGCTTTAAATGCTACAAGAGCTGCAGTAGAAGAAGGTATTATTGCAGGTGGTGGTTCAGCATATATTCACGCTTCTAAGAAAGTTGCTGAATTAGTAGATACATTAGAAGGTGATGAGAAGACAGGTGCTTCTATTATCCTTAAAGCACTTGAAGCACCATTATTTACTATTTCACACAATGCAGGACTTGAAGGTTCAGTTATTGTAAACAAAGTTCGTGAATCAGAACCTGGTACAGGATTCGATGCATTACACGGAGAATATGTAAAAATGGTTGATGCAGGTATTCTTGATCCGGCTAAGGTTACAAGAAGTGCATTACAGAATGCTACAAGTGTCGCAAGTACATTACTTACAACAGAATCAGTTGTAGCTAATATTAAAGAAGATACACCAGCTATGCCACAAATGAATCCAGGCATGGGAATGTAATATATATTCTGATAATTTATTTAAAGGTCTACAGAATGAAATCTGTAGGCCTTTATTTTTTTGAATAACTGGAATTCTGAAAGACCTATTATCTAAAAAAGTGAGAAAAATCTAATTTAATCAAATATTTATAAAATATGGACAAAAAATATATAAATATACCACTTTAATGGTAAAAATAGCCAAAAACTATTGCCTAATATTGTACATTTAGTTTAAAAACATTTTTTTATCGTTAATTATTTGGAATAGGGTTTATACTATGGTAAACTAATTGAAACGATTTAAATTATTTTATGGGAATGAAAAAGGAGAAAATAATGAAAGGATTAAAAGATTTTAAAAAGAAATTTTTGGTTGTAACATTAGTGACAGCAGTTACTTTTTCAGGTATAAATCTGCCGGTTACAACAGTTAATGCGGCAACTGCTGTAGCTCCAAGTGTATTATCTTTTGTAGAACAGGATGATAGTACATGCACAATCAAGTGGAGTAGTGTTCAGGGAGCAACTTATAATGTTTACAAGGCTAAAAGCCGTTATGCAACATATAACAAGGTTGCTACAGTAGACACTAACTCATATACTGACACAGCATATGGTGGTGAATATTATAAGGTTACATCTGTAGTTAATGGTACAGAATCTTCTATGTCACTTGCAACATCATATGAAATTGAAACATTTGGTTATAATACTAATATTTTTGAACCAACAGATAACAATTCAGAAATTCAAAGTTACATAAACAATGTTTATAAGACAACAGAATCAGGTCAGTTTGGTAGTGACAGATATGCATTTCTTTTTGCACCTGGAACATATTCTGACAGCTTAAATGTTGAAATTGGATTTTATACTCAGGTTGCAGGACTTGGATTAACTCCAACAGAAACAACAGTTGGAAATATTCGTTCTAAGGCTGAATGGATGAAAGGCAGAAAGTATGATGGTGGTGTAAACTATAATGCGTTATGTAACTTCTGGCGTTCAGTAGAAAACTTAACAACAACATCTAAGTCTACAATTTGGGCTGTTTCTCAGGCAACATCAATGAGAAGAATGAATATAAAAGGAAATTTATATTTACATCAGGATGGAGGTTATGCCAGCGGTGGTTTCCTTGCAGATACAAAGGTGGCAGGAACAGTTTCAGGTGGTTCACAACAACAGTGGCTTACAAGAAACTCTGAAATGAGTAATTTTGAAGGTGTTGTTTGGAACAATGTTTTAGTTGGGTGTGGCAGCAACGTTAAAGGAGTGGAAAAAGGCTGGCCATATGCAGCTAACACAGTAGTAGAAAAAACTCCTGAAGAAGTAGAAAAGCCATTCCTTACAGCAAATGACGGTGAATACAGTGTTTTTGTTCCTAAAGTAAAAAACAATACAGTAGGTGTTTCATGGTCAGGGGATAAGGTTGACGGTGAGTTTATTGATTTAGATAAATTTTATGTTGCAAAACCTGGCGATAGTGTTGCAAAGATTAATAGTCAGCTTAATGCAGGAAAGAATTTAATCTTAACACCTGGTATCTATTCATTAGATGCACCTATTGAAATCAAGAATGAAGACACAATAGTTTTAGGACTTGGATATGCAACATTAAAGCCAACAAATGGCAATGAATGTATGAAAGTTGCTGATGTTGGTGGCGTTTCTATTGCAGGTGTTTTATTTGATGCCGGACAGGTTAATTCATCAACACTTTTAACTGTTGGTACAGCAGGAAATAAGACAAGCCACAAGGATAATCCTATTACTCTTTGCGATACATTCTATAGAGTAGGTGGAGCAGATGAAACTCCGGGTAAGGCAACAACTTGCGTCATAATTAATAGTAGTGATGTAATTGGAGACAACTTCTGGGTATGGAGAGCAGACCACGGTAAAGGTGTAGGATGGACAAAGAATACAGCAGATCACGGTGTAATTATTAACGGTGATAATGTTACAACATACGGTTTAATGGTTGAACATTTCCAGAAATACCAGACAATGTGGAATGGTAACGGTGGAAAATGTTATATGTATCAGAGCGAACTTCCGTACGATATTCCTAATCAGAGTTCATGGAATACATCTGGAAGTTATGGATATACAGACTATAAGGTTGCCGATAATGTAACAAGTCATGAAGGATATGGAATAGGCATTTACTCATGTTATCAGGCAGGAACATGTTTCCTTAAGTCAGCAATTGAATGTCCTGACACACAAAATGTTAAGTTTAAAAATGTATGTACATATAGTTTGAGTGGAAATGGTGGCATAGATTATGCCATTAACAACAGTGGTTATGCTGTTATGGCAAACGGTGAAATGTGTAAAGTAATGTCATACAACAATGGCAATGCAGCACAGGACAAGACATATGAAAATGCCAGAAAATATATTTGGGGTACAACAGTTGACATTAAAGGAAAGACAGATTTATTCTCAGATACATTTAAAGCAACATATACAGGTAAGAACATTACCCCTAAGGTAACAGTAAAATATAAAAACATTACTTTAAGAGAAGGCATTGACTATAAAGTTGTTTACAAGAACAACAAAAAAATCGGCACAGCAAAGATTTATGTAATTGGTCTTAATAATTTTAAAGACAGCAATACATATAAGATGAAAATTATTCCGGCTAAGACAAAGATAACAAAGAAGAAAGCTACAAAGAAAAAAATAACTTTAAAACTTAAAAAAGTTAAAGGTGCAACAGGCTATCAGGTTATGTATTCTCTTAAAAAGAACTTTAAGGGTAAGAAAAACATTAACACAAAGAAGAGAACTGTTGTTATTAAGAGAAAGAAATCAGGTAAGTATTATGTAAAGGTTAGAGCTTACAAAAAAATTGGTAAGAAATATGTATATGGAAATTATACAAAGAGAATAACAATTAAATAAAGAAGCTGTCAAAAAGTTTTCAATTTGATTTTTTAAGAAAAGGACTATTTACGTATCAAGATTATGCAAATAGTCCTTTTTGTATGGCAATAGGACTTTTTCTATGATAAAATAACCTGTAGCTTTACATAATGATTAGCTTTGGAGAATAAAATGGATTTAAATAATTTGAAAGGTATTGGAGAAAAAACTGAAAAATTATTTTATAAGGCAGGTGTTGAAAAGGTTAATGACCTTTTAAGATACTATCCAAGATATTATGATGTTTTTGAAGAGCCTGTTTTAATAAGAGATTTGGAATGTGACAGAACTCAGGCAATTAAGGGAACTGTCGTAAGAGAGGTATCTGTTAAACGTGTGCGAAATCTTCAGGTTGTTACAGGGTATCTTAGAGATGAAAGAGGGGACGCCATTAAGGCCACATGGTTTAACTCACCTTATTTAAAGGGAAAGCTTACAATTGGAAGTACTTTTATTTTTAGAGGATTTGTAAAAGAAAACTATAGCAACTTTTCTATTGAGCAACCTAAAATCTTTGGCATTGCAGAATACAATAAGAAAAAAGGTGAAATGCAACCTGTATATTCATTAGTTTCAGGGTTAACAAATAATGTGGTTCAAAAAGCTGTTAAACAGGCGCTTAAACTAGTTGAAACAGAAGAATTTCTTCCAGAGAAAATCAGGAATAAATATGGCTTGGAGGGTTTACAGCAGGCAATAGAGCATATTCATTATCCTACAGACAAAAATCAGTTATATAGTGCAAGAAAAAGACTGATTTTTGATGAGTTCTTTATGTTTATTTATAACATTCGTAATTTAAAGGATAAAAATACCGAAATTCATAACCGGCATATATTGGAGGAACCAAAAGAAGTTAAAACTTTAATAAATAATCTTCCATATGAACTTACAAATGCGCAAAAACGTACCTGGGAAGAGATTAAAAGAGATATATCTTCAACTAAGGTTATGAACCGATTGATACAGGGAGATGTAGGTTCAGGAAAAACAATTATAGCTTTTTTTGCATTAATAACTGCTGCATTAAATAATGGTCAGGGGGCGATGATGGCTCCAACTGAAGTTCTTGCAAGACAGCACTATGATAACCTTATAGAATTGATTAAGGAACATAACATTAATGTGAATCCGGTAGTTCTTGTAGGATCAATGACAGCAAAAGAAAAAAGAGAAGCTTATAAAGTTATCGAATCAGGAGATGCAGATATAATAATTGGAACTCATGCCTTAATTCAGGAAAAAGTTAATTACAATAATTTGACAATGGTAGTAACTGACGAACAGCACAGGTTTGGTGTAAGACAAAGAGAAGCCATTTCTGAAAAAGGTGAACATCCACACATTATGGTAATGAGTGCAACTCCAATTCCAAGAACATTAGCAATAATAATGTATGGTGATTTGGATATTTCCGTAATTGATGAACTTCCGGCTAACAGACTTCCTATAGCTAACTGTGTTGTTGGAACAGATTACAGACCTAACGCATATGATTTTATGACTAAGCAGATAGCAAAGGGCCGACAGGTTTATGTTATCTGTCCTACTGTTGAATATAGTGAAGCTGTTGAAGGTGAGAATGTTATTGAATATGCAGAAAAATTAAAAAGAATAATGCCTGTATCAGTAAACATTGAATTCCTTCACGGAAGAATGAAACCGGCAGAAAAAAATGAGATCATGGATAGATTTGCCAATAATCAGATTCAAATACTTGTTTCTACAACGGTAGTTGAAGTAGGGGTTAATGTGCCTAATGCAACCGTAATGATGGTGGAAAATGCTGAACGATTCGGTCTTGCCCAACTTCATCAGCTTAGAGGACGTGTAGGTCGAGGAAAATATCAGTCTTACTGCATTTTTATTAATGGTTCAGGAAAGAAAGAAGCATTAGAAAGACTAAATATTCTTTGCAAGTCAAATGATGGCTTCTTAATAGCCAATGAGGACTTAAAATTGCGAGGCCCCGGAGACTTCTTCGGTGTAAGACAAAGTGGTGATTTTGAGTTTAGACTAGGAGATATAATGAATGATGCAAATATATTAAAGCAGGCATCAGAGGCTGTCGAATTAATTTTAAATGAAGAGGTTGAAATTTCTGACAAACAGCGTAAAATAATCATAGAATATGAAAACGATTCTATCAATATATAAAATATTTGGTGTTACATAAAGTAACGGAATGGAGTTTAAAATGAATATAGTAGTTCTTTGTGGTGGAAACAGCACAGAAAGAGAAGTATCAATTAATTCAGGATCAATGGTTTGTGAAGCTTTAAGAAAGAAGAATCATAATGCTATTCTGATGGATGTATACTTTGGACTTGAAGATATAGATATTTTTGAAAAATCAGCTAGCGAATATGATGTTGAAAGTGTAAAGAAGAACATTCAGTCATTATCAGATAAGGTTAGCGAAGACAGAAGAAGTTTCTTTGGTAATAATGTTATTGAAATTTGCCAGAAAGCTGATATTGTTTTTATGGCTCTTCACGGAAAGAATGGTGAAGACGGAAAGTGTCAGGCAGCTTTTGATTTATATGGTATTAAATATACAGGTTCAGGCCATCTTGCAAGTGCAATAGGAATGGACAAAGGCGTTACAAAACAGATTTTTATGTCAAAAGGTGTTCCAACAGCTAAGAGTGTGTGGATTAAAAAAGGCGAAAGCACAGACCTTAAAGACTATGGAATGAAAGTTCCTGTTGTAGTTAAAGCATGTAATGGTGGCTCAAGCGTTGGCGTTGTTCTTGTTCACCAAGAAAGTGAATATGAAGATGCAGTAAAAACCTGTTTTGAATTAGATAATCAGATCCTTGTGGAAGACTTTATTAAAGGCAGAGAGTTTTCCATTGGTGTTATTAATAAAAAAGCCCTTCCTGTAGTTGAAATTATTCCAAGAGATGGATGGTATGATTACAAGAATAAATATAACGGAGCTACAGAAGAAGTCTGTCCTGCCAATCTTAATGATGAATTAACAAAGAAGATTCAAAAGGTAGCTGAGGATGCATGTAATGCTATTGGCTGTGAACCTTATGCAAGAGCAGATGTTATGATGGATGCTGATGGCAATATGTTCTGTCTTGAAGTTAATACCTTGCCGGGAATGACAGCAACATCACTTGTACCACAGGAAGCAAAGGCAGTAGGTATGGATTTCCCTACATTGTGTGATTATCTTGTAGAGTTATCATTAAAAAAGAATAACTAAAATATTTTAATTAAACAATTTTGAACTGAAAATAAGGAATATACTTTTATGAAAAATATGACTTTGGAAAACATTGCGAAAGCCTGCAATGGTATTTATGTTGGAGATGAAGATTTAAAATCAAAAGAAATAACAGGTGTGGAAAAAGATAGCCGACTTATTGAAGACGGTTATTTGTATCTTCCTTTTGTGGGAGCAAGAGTGGATGGTCACGATTTTATACCACAGGTTTTTGATAAAGGGGCTTTGTGTACTTTATCAGAAAAGGATTTGGATAATCCTAAGGGACCTTATATTAAGGTAGAATCAGTTGCAACAGCCCTTAAAGATATTGCTGAATTCTATAGAAAACAACTTAGCTGTAAGATTATCGGAATAACAGGAAGTGTTGGAAAAACAAGCACAAAAGAGATTATTGCGTCTGTTTTGGAAGAAAAATTTAAAGTTTTAAAAACTGAGGGCAATTACAATAACGAAATTGGTGAGCCTCTTACAATTTTAAAAATAAGAGATGAACATGAAGTTGCTGTTATAGAAATGGGCATTAGTGATTTTGAGGAAATGCACAGATTAGCTAAAGTTTCAAGACCTGATGTTTGTGTAATTACCAATATTGGAATATGTCATCTTGAAAACTTAGGAGATAGAGATGGTGTATTTAAGGCAAAGACAGAAATGTTTGATTATGCATCTAAAGATTGCTTTGTTGTACTTAATGGTGATGACGATAAGTTATCTAATGTAAAGGAAGTTAATGGACATGCTCCTGTATTTTTTGGAATTGACACGGACAGAGATGTTATGGCAATAAAATACGAAAGTCTTGGTATCCGGGGAACAAAGGTTAAAATTAAATATTTTGATAAGGAATTGGATACAGTAATCCCTATTCCAGGCTATCATATGATTTATAATGCAATGGCCGCAGTTTGCATTGGCTCTCATTTCGGAATGACTTTAGATGAAATAGATTCAGGAATCAGAAATCTTAAAGCAATTGGTGGTAGAAATAATATTTTTACAACAAATGGAATAACTGTAATAGATGATTGTTATAATGCAAATCCAATGTCAATGAAAGCTTCAATTAATGTTTTATCACAGGCTAATGGCAGAAAAGTTGCTATTTTAGGTGATATGTTTGAATTAGGCGAAAACTCAAAAGAATTACATAAAGAAGTTGGACAGGCTGCTGTTGGAAAAGTAGACATACTTGTATGTATTGGAAATCTTTCAAAAGACATTGCAGAAGCGGCAATAGAAGGCGGATGTAATACATTGTATTTCCCTAATAAAGCAGATTTCGAGGAAAATCTTTCTGCATATATTAAAGAAGGAGATACTGTTTTAATTAAAGCTTCCAATGGTATGAAGTTTAAAACAATAGTTGAAAAATTAAAAGGTTAATTATAGACAAGAGATTAGACATAAAGTTAGGGGCTGTCGCAAAAGCGGCGGCCCCTTTATTTACTTAATAAGAAATTCCTTTGGAATTTCTATTAAGTAAAAATCCTATTAAATAATTAAATTATGATTATTTACCGCTCATCTGTCTTTCCTGAGCTTCAATCATCTTCTTAACCATCTGTCCGCCTACAGAACCTGCCTGGGCTGATGTTAAGTTTCCGTTATAACCATCTGTAAGCTGAACGCCTACCTCTGATGCACATTCCATTTTGAATCTGTTCATAGCACCCTTTGCTTCAGGAACATTAACTTTGTTAGTGTTACTCATTACTCATTACCTCCAACAATTAAATTATTTAGTAACTAAGTTCATATGAAGTTGTTACACTAATATTATGTGGAAGTTTTATTTTTATAAACTGGTAACTTGTTGCTAATATGACAAAAAAAACCATCTTTCATAAAAAAATAAGACGTCAAATCAATGTGCAGATTTATTTATTATTTTTTAAATAATCTAATATAATGTGGCTATATTCAGTAATGGTATTATCGTTAATACTGTCAGCCTTAATATATTGATTCTTATCCTTATATTCTAATTTAAAACAATTTTCAAAATTCTTAGACTTCGAATCAAATATAGGAAGAAAACTTCCTGAAAACTTTTCATAACATGTGGAAGCAGTGGCAGCCTTTCGAAATTTTTTATCCATAAATTCTCCGATACTTTTGTGAATAGCACGGTCTTCCAATGGAAGAAAATAATAATCCTTATAATTTTTAAAGAAATACTTAAATGTGCCGTTACATAAATTAATTGAAATGTTTAAAGTGTTATTCTGAATATTTAAGTGAATGCCATTAAAGTTATGTGAAATATTAACAGGCACAGCATTGTTTAAAGTTATACTAACAAGTAATTCCTGTTGAATATCCCCGTCAAAATTCTTATATTCATGAATTTCGTAAGAATTAACATTATACTTATATTCAAAAATATCAGATATGGAAAGTAAATCCGTTAAAGCACCCATATTCCAAACATCTTCTTTATTATGTAAAAGAAGTGGGAATAGTAAACGTTCATCTTTAGATTCCACATAATGCTTAAAGACTTCAATTAAATCTCCACCTGAAAAAGGATCATTTCTGTTAATTCCAAGAAGTTTCTCAAAAGATTTCTGTTTATTGTTTTCCATTTTAAGAATGTGATTAAGCTTTGAAACCGGTTTGTAAATATCAATACTTTGGTAATTATCAAAGTCAAATTCTAAATTGTATTTTTTACCCCTTTCTGTTAAAAACGGTATGTCAAAACTGTTACCATTAAAATGAATAACAGTATCGAAATCCTTTATGAACTTATTAAATGCCATAAGAACATTGGCTTCATCATTAAAATTTTCTGCAAGCCATTGAGTATAACAAAGTTCATCTCCTGAATAGTACATACAGCCGATTAAGTAGACAATACAGTACTTTCTTGAAAAACCTGTTGTTTCAATATCAAAATATATTATTTTCTCTTTTTTTGAAAAATTCTCTATTGGATAGTTAATTTTTATATCCACTTTATTTCTAAATACTAACATAAATCTTATTTTATCAAATTAATAAAAACACAACAAGATTTTTTGATTTTTTTGAAAAATTAAAAATTCTTTTACAATATTAAGTTAATGCCTAATTAGTGAAAAAAGAGTATCAATTGGATGTTATTTACATTGAAGAAATTGGACAAAAGTATTATTATAGAATAGATGTAAAAAATTACGAAGAGAGGTAGAGTTATGTCTATTCTAACATTTAAGGGTGGAGTTCATCCATACGATGGAAAAGAACTATCCAAGGATGTTGCTGTTAGAAAAGTGCTTCCAAAAGGAGAAGTTGTTATTCCTGTTGCACAACATATAGGGGCACCGGCAAAACCGGTTGTTGAAGTGGGACAGAGAGTATTAAAGGGACAACTTATAGCAGAAGCGGCAGGATTTATTTCAGCTAACATTCACTCATCAGTTTCAGGAACTGTAAAGAAGATAGAACAGAGAGTTGTTCCTAACGGAAGCAAGGTTCTTTCAATAGTAATTGAAAATGATGAACAATATGAAGAGTTTCAATATGAAGCCAAAGAACAGCCATGGTCAAAGGAATATATTAGAGAGGCTGTTAAGGACTGTGGAGTTGTAGGTTTAGGTGGCGCATGCTTCCCAACTAACGTAAAACTTACACCTAAGGACGATAATGCAATCGATTATGTTATTGTTAACGCTGCTGAATGTGAGCCATACATAACATCCGATTACAGAAGATTGGTTGAACAGCCGCAGGAAGTAATCGAAGGATTAAAGATTGTTTTATCTTTATTTGAGAATGCAAAGGGTGTTATTGCAGTAGAAAATAATAAGCCTGATGTTATTGAAAGCTTAAAGAAACTTACTGAAAATGAAGATAGAATACAGGTAGCAGAATTAAAGACTAAGTATCCTCAGGGATCAGAAAGACATATTATTTATGCTGTTACAAAGAGAAAAATCAATTCTTCAATGTTGCCGGCAGATGGTGGCTGTATAGTTGATAATGTTGACACAATTTACAACATTTATCAGGCTGTAAAATTCCACAAACCGTTAACAGAAAGAATTGTTACTGTTTCAGGTGACGGTATAAAGAATCCTTGTAACCTGTTAGTTCCTTTTGGAACAAGTCATAGCCAGCTTGTGGAAGAAGCAGGCGGTATGAATGAATCTGTTGAAAAGATTTTGTCAGGTGGTCCTATGATGGGTCAGGCAATGTTTACTTTGGATGTTCCTGTTATAAAAGGTTCATCTGCACTTTTAGCATTTAAAAACGATCAGGTTGCCCATGCTAAGACAACTAACTGTCTTAACTGTGGAAAATGTGCTCAGGTTTGCCCGGAAGGTTTAATTTGTGCAAAACTTGCTCATGCGGCAGATGCAGATGATATGGAGGCTTTTGTAAAAATGCACGGAATGGAATGTATTGAATGTGGTACATGCAATTACAATTGCCCTGCTAACAGAAACATTACACAAAGCGTAAGAACAATGAAAAGAAAAGTGCAGGCAGCACGTAGGAAAGGGTAAGAGTGAATAAAAAATGTATAACGTATCATCCAGCCCTCATGTAAAAAGCAAGGTTACAACTCAGAGTATAATGAGAGATGTAATTATCGCTTTAATGCCGGCTACAATTTTTGGTATATATAATTATAGTCATCTCTTCGGAGCAAAATACGGATTAAGAAGTGCATTACTTATTATTTTAACGGTAGTTGCATGTGTATTATCTGAATATGTTTTTGAAAAGATTACTAAGAGAGAAAGCACACTTGATGATTTAAGTGCAGTAGTTACAGGTATGATTCTTGCATTGAATCTTCCTTGTACTTTCCCTTATTGGAAAGCAATGCTTGGCGGATTTTTTGCAATTGTAATTGTAAAACAGTTATTTGGCGGATTAGGTCAGAACTTTATGAACCCTGCTTTAGGTGCAAGATGTTTTCTTGTTTTGTCATTTGCAGGAAACATGACTGCATTCTATCCTACAGATGTTAGTGGAGTAGATGCGGCTACAAGTGCAACACCTTTAACTTCATTAAAGAATACAGGGGACAGTGTTGCAAGTCTTGCAGATATGTTTATTGGTAATCATTCAGGTACAATCGGTGAAACATGCATTATTGCATTGTTAATCGGTGTTGTATATCTTGTTGTAAGAAAGATTATTGATTTGCGCATCCCTCTTACATACATAGCAGTATTTGCTGTTTGTATTATGCTTTTTAACCAGAGTACAGATCCTGTTTTCCTTGCAAAACATCTTTGCGGTGGTGGTTTGATTTTTGGGGCCTTCTTTATGGCAACTGATTATACGACATCTCCTATTACAAAAACAGGAAGATATATTTTTGGTATATGTTTAGGTCTTTTGACAGCTATTTTCAGAACATTTGGAAATACTGCAGAAGGCGTTTCATATGCAATTATATTCTGCAATCTTTTAGTTCCATTAATTGAAAAATGGACAATTCCAAGAGCTTTTGGAATTGTTAAGGCAAAAAAGGAGGGCAAATAATATGAAAAATATAATTAAAGATACTCTTATATTATTTGCTATCACTTTGGTAGCAGGACTTGGATTAGGTCTTGTATATAATGTTACAGCTAATTCAAGAGCAATGCAGGAAGAAAAGACTAAGATTGAAGCATACAATACAGTTATGCCGGGGCTTGGAAGTTTCGATAATGTAAGTTTTGACAGCGTGGCTGCCGACAAATATATTAAAGAGCAGATTAACAAAAATGAAACAGAAAAAACAATTAAATCTTACAATGCCACAATTGATGAAGTTATTAAGGCTAAAGACAAAAGTGGTAATGATTTAGGATACATTATTACAGTTACAGATAATGAAGCTTATGGTGGTTCATTACAGATGACTGTAGGTATAAAAGATGACGGAACTGTTATGGGTATTTCATTCCTTTCTTTAAGTGAAACACCTGGGCTTGGAATGAAAGCCAAAGATGATGATTTTATGAGTCAGTTTTCCAACAAGAAAGTAGATTTCTTCAAATATACTAAGTCAGAAGCAAAAGCTGACAATGAAATTGATGCAATAAGCAGTGCCACAATAACATCTAATGCCGTAACACATGGTGTAAACGGTGCTATTTACTGTGTAGACTTTATTACAGGAGGTGGCAAATAATGAACAAATGTATTGAACGTTTATATAACGGTATTATAAAAGAAAATCCTACTTTTGTATTAATTCTCGGTATGTGTCCTACACTTGCCGTTACTTCATCATTAGTTAACGGTGCGGGAATGGGACTTAGTACAATGGCAGTTTTGGTATTGTCTAACATGGTTATTTCAATGCTTAGAAATATTATTCCTAACGGAGTGAGAGTTCCTGCATTTATCGTAATTGTAGCCAGCTTTGTTACAATTTTGCAGTTTTTATTAGAGGCGTATTTACCATCACTTAACAGTGCCCTTGGTATTTATATTCCTTTAATTGTTGTTAACTGTATTATTTTAGGAAGAGCAGAAAGTTATGCATCAAAGAATCCTGTTTTACCATCAATTTTTGACGGACTTGGAATGGGACTTGGATTTACAATTGCCTTATCTTTATTAGGCGGTTTCAGAGAAATCTTAGGTGCAGGTACAATTCTTGGAATTAATATTCCACATTGGGACGGTATTGGAATCTTTGTTATGGCACCGGGAGCATTCTTTGTTCTTGCTGCTTTAATTGCAATACAGAACCAGATTAGAATAAGTCATGGCAAAAAGCCTAGAAAGCTTCAGTGCGAACAGGGCTGTGCAGGTTGTACAGGCTGTGGCAGTGATTATTCACAGTGTAATAAAGAAGAAAAGGAGGAAGCATAAATGGCAGAATGTATGTTAATAGCAGTAGGTGCTGCTTTAGTTAATAATGTAGTATTAAGTCAGTTCTTAGGATTATGCCCATTCCTTGGAGTATCAAAAAAGACAGATACAGCGGCAGGTATGGGAGCAGCTGTTATCTTTGTTATAATGATTGCATCAGCAGTTACATATGGTGTATATTATGCAATTCTTACACCACTTAATCTTGAATATTTACAGACTATTGTATTTATTCTTGTAATTGCCGCATTAGTTCAGCTTGTTGAAATGATTTTGAAGAAGTTCATTAAACCTTTATATGAAGCACTTGGTGTATACCTTCCACTTATTACAACAAACTGTGCAGTTTTAGGTGTAGCTATTTCTAACATTGACAATGGATACAATTTTGCAGAAAGTCTTGCATGTTCATTTGGAACATCATTCGGTTTCTTAATTTCAATTGTTATCCTTGCAGGAATTAGAGAAAAATCAGAACACAACAATATTCCAAAGCCTTTCCAGGGAACACCTATTGTTCTTGTTTCAGCAGGATTAATGGCTATAGCATTTACCGGTTTTACCGGAGTTATTTAAGGAGGTAAGATATGAGTTTATTAGCAGTCAGTATATCAGTTAACAGTATCTTATATGCCGTATTAATCGTAGGTGGTGTAGGCTTATTTATAGGTATTGCACTTGGAATAGCAGGAAAATTCCTTTCAGTAGAAGTGGATGAAAAAGAAGTTGCAATAAGAGAAGCACTTCCGGGCAATAACTGTGGTGGTTGCGGATATCCGGGATGTGACGGACTTGCTGCAGCAATAGCAAGTGGTGAAAGTGAACCTTCAGCTTGTCCTGTTGGTGGCGCACCTGTAGCCAAAAAAATTGCAGACATTCTTGGAGTTGAAGCAGAAGTAGTTCCAAAAGTAGCTTATGTTTCATGTTCAGGAGACTGTGACAAGGCAAAAGACAAATACAACTATTATGGAAACATGTCATGCCAGGATGCGGCAAACATTCCCGGTGGCGGTGCAAAAGCATGTAGCTATGGTTGTTTAGGACTTGGCTCATGTGTAAAAGCCTGTGAATTTGACGCAATCCATATAGTAAACGGAAAAGCACTTGTAGACAGAGAAAAATGTAAAGCCTGTGGAAAATGTGTTACAGCATGTCCAAAAGGACTTATTTCAATAATCCCTGCAGATCATCAATATATGGTAAAATGTCGCTCAAAAGACAAAGGACGTGATGTAATGCAGGCATGTACAGCAGGATGTATCGGATGTGGACTATGTGCAAAGAACTGTCCAAATGATGCAATTGATTTTGAATATAATCTTGCAACAATAAATCAGGACAAATGCAAAAACTGTGGCATCTGTGCTGCAAAATGTCCTAAGAAAGTTATAGAAAAATTATCATAGTTTTCTTTCTATGCATAATATTAATAAAAAACCTCACACTATTATAGATACGAAGATTTTAAAATTGTACGGGTTTGCCTTTTGCCGAAAGTGCTCTGAGGCCGTCGGTCCTTAGGAGGCGGGGCAGTGAAACTGCTCCAGCTTCTTAGTACCGCTACGAGCCGAGGGCAGCGGAAGCGTGCTTTCGCAATGGCAAACCCGTACAATTTTTTAGAAATTCGAATCCGGAAAGTGTGAGGTTTTTTATGTTAAATAAAGAGAAGAGAGAAAACTATGAAAAAATTTCTGAATATAGTTTCATTAAGGGTAATATCGAATTGGATGAACAAAAATTGGACCAGTTGTTGCATTTAGAGGAAAATTTTGATTTACTTAAAAGAAAGTTTGATATTGGAGATAAGAGGGCTGTTATTTATTACATTAATGGTTTTTGCAAAGATGATATGTTGCAGAAGATTCAGGAGTTTTTTTGGGGGCTTGATGTGTCTGATGTGGAGGGCTCTGTAATGGATTTTGCCAATAATCAGATTCCTTATTTGGAAATTGATTTGTATGGGGATAAGTATAACGTGGTTACCATGCTTTTGTCCGGGGTTTCCTGTTTGCTTATTGATGGCTTTAATAAGGCTATTTTGATTGATGCTAGGGAGTATCCTGCAAGAAATGTTCAGGAGCCAGAGAAGTACAAGGTCCTTAGAGGTTCAAGAGATGGTTTCGTTGAGACTTTAATTCTTAATACAGCCCTTATTAGAAGAAGAATTAGAAATCCTGAGTATATTTGCAAAGTTATGCGTGCAGGAAAAAGTTCAAGAACGGATATTGCTATTTGTTATATGAATGACAGGGTTGACAGAAAATTGCTTGACCGTATTATTAGTAATATTGAAAAAATAGATGTTGATGCATTAACTATGAATCAGGAAAGTCTTTCGGAGGCGGTTTATAAAGGCAAGTGGTTTAATCCATTTCCAAAGTTTCGCTATACTGAAAGACCTGATACGGTTGCTGCATCTGTTTTAGAGGGACAGATTGCCATTCTTGTAGACAATTCCCCTGCGGCAATGCTTCTTCCCACAACTATTTTTGATGTGATAGAAGAGGCGGACGACTATTATTTTCCACCGGTTACCGGAACTTATTTAAGACTTGCAAGAATGACCGTTACAGTTATGTCATTATTGCTGACACCGTTGTTTTTACTTTATGCAAATAATCCTGAAATTTTACCGGATTGGTTAATGTTTACTAAAATAGAACAGCCTGAATATGTGCCGATTTTTTGGCAACTATTGATTTTGGAGTTGGCTGTTGACGGATTAAAGTTGGCAGCAATTAACACCCCAAGCACTTTAAATACACCTTTAAGTTTAATTGCAGCAATTGTAATTGGCGAGTTTTCTGTTAATACAGGGTGGTTTAACCAGCAGACTATGTTATATATGGCTGTTGTTGCCATTGCAAACTTTACTCACGAAAATTATGAACTGGCATACTCAGTTAAATTTTTAAGAATAATTATGCTTATTTTTACTCAGATTTTCGGATTATACGGATTTATTGGTGGGATAATTTTTACATTGGCAGTAGTAGGATTAAACAAAACAATTGCAGGAACAAGCTATGTTTATCCTTTGATGCCCCTTGATTTTAAAGTATTTTTGCAAAGATTTTACAGAGTATCATTAAAGGCTAAAAACAAGAAATGAAATAAAAAAGCTAAAATGAATTGGTTTTATAATCAAAAAAACGTTAATGAAATAACTGTCGTTGCAAAGTTTGTCTAAATGAGTATAATAATAGATACAGTTAAGGGAGGTTTATATGGCAGCTAAAACTAAAGAAAAGGAAACCGTAGTGGTTAAGACTCAGGAAGAAATGTACTTAGATGCAGAAAGACTTTTAAAAGCTACTGAATGCTTAACAAGAGATAAAGAAAAGGCAGAGTTTTTTAAAAATCTTGCTGATAGATATAAAGACTTAGGAGAATATGAGGATTCAAAAGATAAATATGAAGAATGCTTAAAGAAGCACAAATATTATAAGGAACAGTCCAAGATAGTGAAGGAAATTCAGCCTAAGGAAGAAGATTTTAACGAGAACAAAAGCAAGAGTAATGGAATTATTGGAAAAGTTATTATAGGTCTTGTTATTGTACTTGTTATTGCCGCAGCCGGTGGAATTGTATATCTAAAGACTAAACCCGGAAGGTACCAGAGAGCAACTTTTTATGAAAACAAGGGTAATTACGAGAAGTCTTATAAGATGTTTAAGAACTTAAAGAATTACAAAGACAGCAAGGAAAGAAAGAGAGACTGTAAGTATCAGTTTGCACTTCAGTGCTGGAAAGATGAAGACTATGAGCCTGCAATTAAGATGTTTAGGGAATTAGTTGAGTCTGAATATGGTGACAGTGAAGAAAAACTTGCTGATTTAGAAATTGAATACATTAAAAAGCAGAAAATCGGTACAAATGTTATATTTGGTAATTTTCATTGGCTTATATTAGAAAATGATGGAGATAAAGTACTTCTTGTGAAATCCGAACCAATTAACGGATTAGCCTATAATGAAAGAGATAAAGCTACAACATGGAGTGAATGTACTTTAAGAGAATACTTAAATGGTTCATTTTTAGATGGAACATTTGGTCTAAATATGCAAAAGAAAATTTTAGATACAAATATTAAGGTTGAAAATAATAGTACATATGGTACAAAAGCCGGAAAAGATACAGTAGATAAAATATTTATGCTTAATGGAAGTCAGGCAGAGCAGTATGAAGAAATCTTAAGCAACTATTTAAGAGACTGGTGGTTAATCGGCCCGGGAAATAGCGAAAATACAGCACAGTATGTGTCATACGGCAAAGTGATGGATTATGGATACATTGTTACAGACACAAATATCCATATCCGCCCTGCATTGTGGGTATCAATTAAGTAAAAAACCACTCTAAGATTTGCAAATTATATTAAAACTCCGTGCGAAAAATAATTATCGAAAGCACGGAGTTTTCTGAATTTTTTGGTAAATATAATTGTATAAATTAGGGGGATATGGTATTATAAAGATAGGTAAACATTCGTTTGGTTTTTGAAGCTAAACGATACGGAAAGGTGGTTTTGTCGATGGTAAAAAAACGCAGACTTGACATTATTATTTTAATTGTACTTATTGTAATTGCCATTGGCAGTTGGATAGCAGTAACGGTATTATTTGATGTTAACGGAGACTATGTTGAAGTCATTGTGGACAATCACGTTCAGAAGGTTATTTCCCTTAATGATGACGGCGAATATCAGGTTGATGATGGTGAATATAGTAATATTATTACTATAAAGAACAGAGAAGTATACATGAAAAGCTCCGACTGTCCTGATCAGATTTGTGTTAAACAGGGTAAGATTAAGAAACAGGGTGAGTCGATTATCTGTCTGCCGCATAAGTTGGTAATCAGAATTGCGTCAGAGGAATATCCTGAAGTTGATTCTAATGTAGACTAACGTTATTGGAAAATGACAAGGGAAAGGATTAATAAGAATTAATGGTAAGTAAGAAGATTTCATTAATGGCTTTATTTACGGCTTTTGCAGTGATTCTAAGTTATATTGAAACTTTTATTCCTACAGTCGGCATTCCTGGAGCGAAACTTGGTCTGGCTAATTTTGCGGTTATAATGGTTATGTATGCTGTTGGAAACAAAGAAGCTTTTTTTATTAATGTTATACGAATTATAATAATAGGATTATTTTTCGGTAATATGTTTAGCATTTGTTTCAGTATTGCCGGGGCTTTGGTAAGCTTTATAGGTATGGTCTTGTTAAAAAGTACAAAGAGAATTTCTATGATTACAGTAGCTATTATAGGTGGTGTTCTACATAATGTAGGACAGATTATAATAGCTTCTGTTATTTTGAAAAATGTAGGTATTTTTACTTATGTACCTATACTTATGATTGCGGGAATAATTACAGGGACAGTTATTGGAATTCTGTCCAATATTCTTTATAAAAGAACAAGAGAGTATATTAAACTATAGACAACATGGTTTTACAAGGAGATTTTTATTATGATATCCTATATATCAGGAGTAGTTGAAGAGATTGAAAAAGATAAAGTTGTAGTAGATAATAATGGTATAGGTTATGGAATATTTGCTTCCCAGTCTACATTAGAGCAGATTGGAATTGGTGAGCAGGTTAAAATTTATACATATTTTAGTGTTAGGGAGGATGCAATGCAATTGTACGGTTTCCTTTCTAGGCAGGAATTACAATTATTTAAGCTGCTGATAGGAGTAAGTGGTGTAGGTCCAAAAGGTGGACTTGCAATATTGTCAACTTGTCCGGGAGACAGCTTGTCAATGGCTGTTTTGGCAGATGATGCCAAAGCTATTTCAAAGGCACCCGGAATTGGAGCAAAGACAGCTCAAAAGATTATTATCGAATTAAAAGATAAGATTGATATAGAAGATATGATTGCAGGAGAGACAATTAGCAAACCTATGACTAAGGCAAGTGGTGTTGTTGGAGATGCCGTTGAGGCACTTACTGCACTGGGTTATTCCCAGACTATGGCGTATCAGGCAATTAAATCCATCGAAAATGTTGACGGAATGGATGTTGAGGAAATTTTGAAGAAAGCTTTAAAAAATATATTTTAGGATAGTATTATGGCAAAAAGAATTATACAGACAGATTTGGCAGGAGAAGATATTGTTATTGAGAAAGGTTTAAGACCCGAATCATTAGATCAATATGTAGGTCAGAGCAAAGCAAAAAATAATTTAAAAATATTTATAGAGGCGGCAAAATCAAGAAATGAGCCACTTGATCATGTTTTGTTTTATGGTCCACCAGGGCTTGGTAAAACAACACTTGCAACGATTATTGCTCATGAAATGGGAGTTCATATTAAAGTGACTTCAGGCCCTGCAATTGAAAAACCGGGAGAAATGGCAGCAATATTAAATAATCTTGCAGAGAATGATATTTTATTCATTGATGAAATTCATCGTTTAAACAGACAGGTTGAAGAAGTCCTGTATCCTGCAATGGAAGATTATTCCATTGATATTATGATTGGAAAAGGTCAGGGGGCAAGAAGTATCAGACTTGATTTGCCTAAATTTACTTTAGTAGGGGCAACTACAAGAGCCGGACTTCTTACAGCACCTTTAAGGGATAGATTTGGTGTAATTAATAAGCTTGAATTTTATACAGTTGACGAACTTAAGCAGATTATTATAAGGTCAGCAGGATTACTTAATGTAGAAATTGACGAGAAAGGTGCTACAGAACTTGCACGCCGTTCCAGAGGAACACCGCGACTTGCCAACAGACTGTTAAAGCGTGTAAGAGATTTTGCACAGGTTAAATATGATGGTGTCATAACTGAAGATGTGGCAAATCTGGCTTTAGACCTTTTAGAAGTGGATAAGTTAGGACTTGATAAGGGCGACAGATCAATTCTTGAAACCATGATTGATAAGTTTGATGGTGGCCCTGTAGGTCTTGATACATTGGCTGCAGCCCTTGGAGAAGATTCCGGAACATTGGAAGATGTTTATGAACCATATCTTATTCAGAATGGACTTTTACAGCGTACACCAAGAGGAAGAATTGCAACAAGACTTGCATATGAACATTTGGGAGTTCCCTTTCTAGAGGATTAATTTACTCCTAAATTTACATTTTATATGTTTTGTGATAGAATACGTGGTAGTTTAACCAAGGACAAGGAGAGAATTATGTCATCAAAGAATTACATAGACGTTATAATAGATGGAAAGATTTACAATATTGGTGGTTTTGAAAGCGAAGCTTATCTTCAGAAAGTAGCATCATACATTAACAATATGATTGCTGAGTTTAAGCAGAACGAGAATTACAGAGTTCAAAAAGTTGATATGCAGAGGATTCTTCTTGAAATCAACATTGCAAATGATTATTTTAAAGCAAAGAAGCAGGCTGATTTACTTCAGAATGATATTGAATTGAAAGAGAAGGAAGTATATGATTTAAAACACGAACTTATTGTTTCAGACTCAAAAGCTGAAACAGCAACAAAAGAATTAAATGAAGCCTTAGAAAAGATTAAATCATTAGAAAAAGAAATCATTAAATTACAGACAGAATTAGAAAAATAATAACTTGAAAGAAACGGTCAGGTTTTGCCTGATCGTTTAGTGTTTAATATGTACATTCATAGAAAAACGTAAGTGGAGGATTTATGAAAGTTGAACTTTTAGCCCCTGGTGGTTCCTTTGAAAGTGTTATAGCAGCATATAATGCAGGTGCTGATGCTGTTTATACAGGAGGATTAATGTTTGGAGCCAGAGCCGGAGCCAATAATCTTACAACTGAAGAATTAATCGAAGCCTTAGAATATGCACATGTTCACGACAGAAAGCTATATCTTACAGTAAATACCTTGCTTAAAGATAAGGAGATAGAGACGGAATTATATGATTACCTGCTTCCTCTTTATGAAAATGGCTTAGATGCAGTTATTGTGCAGGATATTGGAGTTTTCAAATTTATAAGAGATAATTTTCCACTAATGCATATACATGCAAGTACCCAGATGACAATATTTGGAAAAGATACAGTTGCATTTCTTAAAGATTTAGGTGCTTCACGAATTGTAACTCCAAGAGAGTTTTCTTTAAAAGAGATAGAAGACATAAAGAATGACACTAGGCTTAAGGATATGGAGATAGAAAGCTTTGTACACGGTGCATTGTGTTATTGCTATTCAGGTCAGTGTTTTATGAGTAGCTACATTGGAGGAAGAAGTGGTAACAGAGGAAGATGCGCCCAGCCTTGTAGAATGGAATATGATGTATTAAAAGATGGCAAGGTCTTAAATCCCGGAAATAGCAAATATGTTTTAAGTCCAAAAGACATTTGCACATTAAAGATTCTTCCCGAAATCATTAAATCAGGTGTATACTCCTTAAAGATTGAAGGACGAATGAAGAAGACCGAATATATTACAGGTGTTGTAAGTATTTATAGAAAATATCTTGATATGTATTTAAACACACCTGATAAGTATAATGTTGATGAAAATGATATAAAAAAACTTGCTGATTTATTTAACAGAAATGGTTTTAATGAAAGTTATTATAAGCAACATAACGGCAGAAATATGATTTCATTAAAGAAACCAGAGTTTAGAAAAGAAAATAGAGAATTTAATCAGTATTTAAAAGAAAAATATATAGGTTTCATATTAAAAAAGAATCTTAATATTAAAGTAACTTTTATAAAAGAACAGCCATTTACAATTTCAACAATGGTTAATGGGACTGAAATAATTTATGAAGGGAATCCTGTATCAAAAGCTTTAAATAAGCCTATTGACAAAGAAACTTTATTAAAGCAAATGAAAAAAACAGGTAACAGTGACTTTGATTTTACTAATATTGAGATTATCTGTGATGAAGATGGATTTTTACCAATAGGTGCAATTAATCAGGCGAGAAGAGATTTTCTTGAAAAGGTAAGACAATATTTAATATCACAGTACACAAGAAAGAGTGTAGAAAATTCAAACATTCAAAGAGATAAGGATAATGCTAATAATAAGTATATTGTTGAATTATGCAATAAAAATACAACAAAATCCGTTAATATTAATGTACTTGTAAGTACAAAAGAGCAGTTTAAAGTTTCAATGAACAAGGATTTCGTTAAAAGAATATATGTTGAAAGCTCTGACTTTTCAGAAAATAAAATTCTTGAAATAATCGAAGAAGGACACAAGGCTGACAAAGAAATATATATTGCAATGCCTTATGTTTACAGAATGGCTGACAAGAATAATTTTCACAGAAATTATGTGAAAATCATTGAAAAAGCAGATGGATCTCTTATAAGAAGTTTTGAGGAATATCTGGATTTAAGAAAAATAAATATGGCAAAAAATTGCATTTTTGATTATAATGTGTATACTTACAATAGGATAGCCAAAGATTTTTATCTGAATTTTGGTGGTGTACAGACAACAGTTCCTTTGGAATTAAATCATAAAGAAATTGAATTTAGAGGTTTGTCAGGAGATGAAATGATTGTTTATGGATATATGCCGGCAATGATTTCAGCAGGTTGTGGTTTAAAAACCTGCAATAGTTGTAAATCAGATAATAGTACTTATGAAGTTGTGGATAAACATCGAAACAGATTTGTAACAAAGTGTGTATGTAGGTATTGCTATAATGTAATGTATAATTGTAAGCCATTATCCCTTTTTAAGTTTTCAAAGGAAATTATTTCCATGACACCTGATTCAGTAAGACTTTCATTTACAACAGAAAGCGGAAATATTACTGAACAGATATTAAATAAGGCACAACAGGCTTTTATATACGAAAAAAATATACAGGAAGATGATCAATCTACAAGAGGACATTTTAAACGTGGGGTTCTTTAGAAAAAATTGGAGACTGATATGGATACTTTTATTGTTATTGTAACTAAATATTTATTTATTTTACTTATGTTGTTTTATACATGGGAGTCTTTTAGCGCGCTTATTCATACTAAGCGCTATCAGGCGGCAGGTATATTTCAACGTCAGAATGCGATTATTTTTGTGACCTATATTCTGGGTATAGTTACTATTTTTATGAACCAGAAAGATACAACAGATGTTAATGTTATTATTTTAGGTGGGTTGCAAATGTGCTTTTTAATAGTGGTTTTAGGCATATTTCCTATTATTTATCCTAACATTAACAAAGGCATACTAAGTAATATGTGTATGCTTTTGACAATCGGTTTTATTATTCTGGCAAGACTTAGTTTTGAAAAAAGCGTAAAACAGTTTATTATTGTAGCTGTTGTAACCATGCTCTCATTAATTGTACCGTATTTAATGAGCAGGTTTAATATGTGGAAATCCTTAACATGGATTTATTGCTTTGTAGGTCTTGGTCTGTTAGTTGCGGTTCTTGTAGTGGGAACCCTTTCAAGAGGAGCTAAACTTTATATTAAGATTAGTGGATTCACTTTCCAACCATCAGAATTTGTAAAAATAATATTTGTATTTTTTATAGCAGGAATGCTAAGTAAGTCAGCAGAATTTGGCCACTTAGTTTTATCGGCTGTTCTTGCAGGACTTTATGTTATTGTACTTGTGATTTCAACAGACCTTGGTAGTGCATTAATATTCTTTATGATGTATCTGTTTATGGTATATGTTGGAACAAAGAAGGTTCGATACCTTTTTATCGGAATGGCAGGTATATCGACGGCTTCGGTGATAGCATACAAGCTATTTTCCCATGTTCAGGTCAGAGTGCTTGTATGGAAAAATCCTTTTGCTGCCGATATTATAAATAATTCAGGATATCAGGTTTCACAGTCACTCTTTGCTTTGGGAAGTGGTGGCTTAATGGGAACCGGACTTTATCAGGGATATCCCAACAAGATACCAATTGTTGATAATGACTTTGTTTTTTCAGCTATTGGAGAAGAATTTGGAGCAATATTCGGAATACTTCTGATTCTTGTATGTTTAAGCTGTTTTATTTCATTCTTAAATACGGCAATGGAACAGAACAGTATGTTTAACAGACTGGTTTGCGTAGGCTTAGGTGTAGGCTATGCAATACAGATTATTTTGACTGTAGGTGGTGCAATTAACATGATTCCGTCTACAGGCGTAACTTTACCACTTATAAGTAGTGGTGGTAGTTCAATTTTAAGTACATTAATTGTCTTTGCAATTATACAGGGACTTGCAATTGTAGGTACGGCTAACATGAATTCAGTTAGAAGAAAAGTACCAACGGAGGGAACAGGAAATGTCACGACGAGAACAACATCAAATGTCAAAGGACTCCGCAAGACGCAGGAGATACAAGTCGGAACAAAAAGAAAGACGAAAATTAAATAGACAGGCAATGGTTACTTCAGTAATATTTTGCATAATTTTTGTATTTATGGCAGGATTTTACTTAAACTTTATTGTAAATAAAAGTCAGGATATTATAAAAGATACTCATAATGAAAGAGTTGCCGAAAAAGCGAAAACCATTATAAGAGGAACTATTTATGCTGAAGGCGGTGAAAAACTTGCCTACACAGACACAAACTCAACAGAAGAAGATTTAAGTGATGACACAAGAAAATATCCTTATGGTAAAACTTTTGCTCAGGTAATTGGCTATTCAACAAAGGGCTTTACAGGACTTGAACAGAGATGTAACTCAGATCTTTCAACTGAAGGAACTACTGAGATAGAAAAGATTGCCAATGATTTTTCGAATACAACAGTAAGTGGCTGTAACGTATATACAACTTTAAATGTTAAGTTGCAGAAGGAAGCTTATGAGTCAATCGGTTCAGATAAAGGTGCTGTTTTTATAATGGATCCTTCAACTGGAGCTGTTTTAACTACTGCTTCAAAACCTTCATTTAATCCTGAAAAGTTAGACAAGATATGGGATGATATTTCAACGGATAATGAAAATTCACCATTGCTTAACAGAGCAACTTTAGGTTTGTATACACCAGGCTCAACATTTAAGATTGTCACAACACTTGCTTATATGAACCAGCATAAGAATGATTATAATAATTTCTCATATTATTGTCAGGGACGTGCGCTTTTCCATAATTTTAAGATTAACTGTTTTGATGGTCATGCTCACGGCAGTGAAGATTTGGAACACGCATTTGCAAACTCATGTAACAGTGCTTTTTCGACAATGGGTGATGAACTTAATCTTAAGAAATATATAAAGACTGTTAATGGATTATTGTTTAATGAAATTATTCCTTTTGATAACTTTAATACAAGTGATTCAAACTATTGCAAAAAGAGTCGTTTTGTCTTGAATGAAAATTCAACTCAGGCAGAAGTGGCTCAGACAAGTATAGGACAGGGTGAAACATTAGTTACACCAGCTCACATGGCTATGCTTGCAGCTGCAATTGCAAACAAGGGTGTTCTTATGAAGCCATATATGATTGATAAAGTTGAGAACAGCAATGGAACTATAGTGAGTCAGGCAGAACAGACTGAATGCAAGAAGCTTATGACTAAGTCACAGGCAAAGCAGTTGCAGGAATATATGTCTGCAGTATGTGATTATGGTACTGCAAGAATTTTTTCAGGTTCTTCTTACGAAGTATATGGTAAGACAGGTACAGCAGAGCTTGATAAGAATAACAACGTCAACTCTTGGTTTGTGGGCTATGCAAAGAAGGGCAAAAAGCAGCTTGCCATTGCAGTTGTTTACGAAAATATAAAAGACGGAACAATTTCAGCCAAGGAATGTGCAAAAGAGATTTTTGATGATTATTTTAAATAAATTGTTGTCAATAAATACAAAAAAAATTGAAATACTAATATGGTAATATTGAAATTATAAACTTATTCTTGTATACTAAAAGTAATTTAAGTTTGACGTTAAAGAAGTCAAAATCACGCTTAAAAACAGGAGGCTTCCTATGGAGAACGCAGTCAGCTGTGGCGGTGTGGTTATATTTCGAGGAAAGATATTATTGCTTTACAAGAATTATCACAATAGGTATGAAGGATGGGTTTTACCAAAGGGCACTGTTGAAAATGGCGAAACGCATGAACAGACAGCATTAAGAGAGGTTCACGAAGAAACAGGAGTGAAAGCAACAATAATTGAATACCTTGGAAAGAGTGAATATACATTCAACATTCCCCATGATATTGTAGAAAAAGAGGTTCATTGGTATTTAATGACTTCTGACAGCTATTTTAGCAGACCTCAAAGGGAAGAGTTTTTTACCCATTCAGGTTATTACAGATATATTGAAGCGTATCATCTGTTAAAATTTCCTAATGAGCGTAATATGCTTGAAAAGGCATACAAACTTTACCTTAAAATGGAAAGATCAAAAAACAAAAAAAGATAGGACAAAGAGACAGGAATTTATCCTGTCTCTTTTGTAGAGGAGAAATGAATAAAATAAATTATCAGAAAGAATTGGAAAAGACATTAGAAAACATAACAAAAAGTGATATTAAGCCATCACTTTTACTACATGTATGCTGTGCACCATGTAGCAGTTATGTATTAGAATATTTAAATAAGTATTTTAATATTACTGCTTTATTTTATAATCCTAATATATCAACAGATGAAGAATATAATCATAGGGCAAAGGAACTTATACGTTTCATAAATGAGAAAGATTTTGAAAATCCCATTAAAACAGTTATAAGTGATTATATTCCGCAGGAATTTTATGATATGGCTAAAGGATTGGAAGGTTGTCTTGAAGGTGGTGCCCGTTGTTTCAAATGCTATCGTTTAAGACTTGAACAAACAGCAAAAATGGCAAAAGAAGAGCAGTTTGATTATTTTACAACAACACTTTCAATTAGTCCTTTAAAGGATTCTCAAAAGCTTAACGAAATAGGACAAGCTTTGGAAAAAGAATATGGAGTTAAATATTTATATTCCGATTTTAAGAAGAAGAACGGATATAAGCGTTCCATTGAACTTTCCAAAGAATACAATTTGTACAGACAGAATTTCTGTGGTTGTGAATTTTCAAAGCCAAACGATTAAATTTTAGAAGAAAACTTAAACAGTTATTTTGTAAAATAAAATTTGCAAGTTAATATTTGCAAGGGATATAATATTGTGATATATTCATAGAACGAAGTTACATTTAGTTAGCTAGTATTTTTAATACATATATTTGAAAGGATATTTAATATGATTTGTCCAAAATGTGGAAATGAATGTGATGATAATCAGATGTTTTGTAATGCCTGTGGCACAAAACTTAAGAATTTCGTCCCTACCGATCAGGAAGAAATTGTGGTGCCTGACAGAACAAGACCTACTTCTAATATACACCGGGAAGAATCAAGAACAGCGGCTATTAATACCGGAAATAAAGGCAAGAATGATAATGTTTTAAATAAGGAAAATAAAGGCAAGAATGATAATGCTTTAAATAAGGAAAATAAAAAGCCTAAAAAGAATAGCAGACGTTTGGAATCAGAATTACTGGATAATGATAATATAACAGATGCAGGTTTTGCTTCAAAGAAGACGAAAGCTAAATACAAAAATGATAAATATAATGTTTCATCAAATAAGAACGTTAACCCTAAGAAGTCAGGCAAAAATGTTGCCATTGTAGCTTTAATTGCCATTGTGGCAGTGGTTGCAACAGTTGCAATAACTATTTCAATTAAAAAAGCTTCCATGACTAAGAAGTTTAACCAGTACTATAACAATGGAACAGTTTACTACAACCAGCAGAATTATAAGGATGCAAGAACTCAGTTCTATACAGCATCTAACAATGCAGTTAATAATGAGCAGAGAGTTAAATCTTATGTAATGGTTTATAAGGTAGACTCAATTATTGGTGGTTATGAAAAGGAAGAAATTGAATTTCTTGAAGCTCTTATTGCAATTGACAATTCTAACATTGATTATTACAAAGAGCTTATTGTTTTATATCAGAATAACGATATGAACTCAAAGATTGAACCTTTAATTGCAGGTGCACCTTCTAACATGAAGGAAGAATTAACTAATTACAACGGTACAATTCCGGTTGCAAATTATAAAGAAGGGGTTTACCGTAACCCTATTAATGTTGAACTTTCATCAAGTAATGATGTAACTATTTATTACACAACAGACGGAAGCAATGCCATTGAAAGTGAAACTAAGACGGAATATTCTTCTCCAATTAAATTAAAGAAGGAAGGAATATATACTATACGAGCTTATTCAGTAGACAAAAACGGAAAAGCAAGTAAAGAAATGACAATAAAATATACACTTGAATTTATTAAAGTAGACGCTCCAATTATTAAGCCTGATAGTGGAAAATACACATCAAATCAGAAGATTGAAGCAACTGCAGCCAGTGACACTATAATTTATTACACAACAGACGGCACAACACCTACAACTAAGTCAAAGAAATATAAAGGTGCAATAGACATGCCAAAGGGTGACAGCATATATTACTTTATAGCAGTTAACGCTGAAGGTGTTGTAAGTGATGTTACAACAAGAGTTTATAATTTTACACCGGAATATTCTAAGACTTATGATGAGGCACTTGAATCATTAAAGAGAAGCATTGGTGGAATGGACATCACATTTAACGATAATGACGATGGTGATATTTACAATTTTGAATACAGAGAGATTGCAGAAATAAGTGACAAGTATTACTATATTATTTCCTGTGAAATGACAACTAAGAAAAACAAAACTAAGTCAACAACATATGCTGTATCATGTGATGATGCAATATGTTACAAGGCTAGTTATGGTTCTGATGGAAATTATTCAATATCAACATCAAACGATGACTAATTAATAAGAAAACTCCTACTTTTGTTTGCACATTTATTACCAATGTGTAAACAAGAGTAGGAGTTTTTCTTGTTTTTTGCAATAAAAACGTTATAATAAATATAGACTAAACAGGAAAGAGGGGATACAGTGAGTGACAGGAAAAGCAGAATCTTTGCATCAATTGTTATAATTCTAATTGTTATGGCTATATCTTTTTTATTTATGACAAGAGAGAATTATGTCAGATATTCTTTTTATGATGCAACCGGGTGTCAATATATTGAAGTGACAAAAATGGAAAATGCAAAGGGCGAAAATAGTATTAAACATTTATCATTATACAAGTATGGTTACTTTAAACCATGTTATACAATTCCCAAAAGTAGTGCCGAAGGAGTCTTTATGGCATACAATGATGATAATGATTTATTATTTACTATAAGAGAATATGCAGGGGACATTGTAAAAATAGAAGTAGCAACCAAAACAGAATATTACAGGTACATAGCAAGAAACTAAGCTGATAAATGTAATAGTAATATAAATACAAATAAAATCGAAAAAGGATTTGACATTTACAAAGAAAAATGATAACATATCGTTGTTATGCGGATGTGGCGGAATGGCAGACGCAGCAGACTCAAAATCTGCCGCCCTCAAAGCGTGCGGGTTCAAGTCCCGCCATCCGCACTATTTTTTTGAAATTTTGTAGATACTGCACCTTGAAGGTGCATTTTTTTTTACTGTAAAATAAAGAAAAAGGAGATTAAAATGAAAAAACTGAAGAAAGCATTTTTGGCTATTGCTGTTATTACAAGCATAGGTATATTTACCGGTTGCGCCCTTTTTAGTAGTGGAGTTAATGACATTAAAGGTAAGCTTACAGGTAATTCATATTCATGCTATTTTTATGACAACAGTGGAAACAAATTTATGACTGCAAAAGGAGACAAAATAGGGCTTACAAGCAACGTTGTGGAAGAAGGTCATGTTGATTCAGATGACGGTACATATAGCAAGAGTTATGGTTTGTCATCTATCATTACATTAAACATTGACGGAAAGCAGTTAGAAAGTTGTGGTGATACAATTATCTTTGAACAGACAGGTTTGCAGCCTGATGCTGAGTTTACAACAGAAGATATTAACAGCAAATCCACAGGAAAACTAAGCGAGAATGCTATTGTTTCAAATGTTATTAATAAATATAAAAATGCATTTGGAAAAGCCCAGGTAGTAGTAATTCAGAGTCAGCTTGGTGTACCTATTTGTGCTTACAGCGGTGAAAAGGTTTATTGGGAAGTAAGAGACGACTTGCCTAAGACAACTAAGCTTATGATTGATGGAAAGGCATTGTATATTCACAGAGCTAACTTCCAGATAATTGACAAAGCACTTATTGACTAAAATTAACTTAAGAATATTATGAAAGGGTTATAAATACAAAGGCTATATATGAAAGATTTTAAAGTTATTGAAGTTAAAAGAAGTATTTTTGAAGACAATAATGCAGACGCTGACAGACTAAGAGAACAGTTAAAGTCAGAGGGAACATTTCTGCTTAATTTAATGTCTTCACCGGGTGCCGGAAAGACAACAACATTAAAGAGAACAATTAATATGCTTAAAGACGAAATAAACATTGGTGTTATGGAAGCAGATATTGATTCGGATGTAGATGCACAGGCAATAACTGATACAGGTGTTAGAGCCATTCAGATTCATACAGGTGGAATGTGTCACTTAGATGCTGACATGACAAGACAGGGAATTAACGAATTTGGAACAAAGGATTTAGACCTTGTATTTTTAGAAAACGTAGGCAATCTTGTTTGCCCTGCGGAATTTGATACAGGCAGTACTAAGAATGCAATGATTTTGTCAGTTCCTGAGGGAGATGACAAACCCCTTAAATATCCGCTTATGTTTACAATAAGCGATGTAGTATTAATTAACAAGTGTGATACATTAAGCGTTTTTGACGATTTTTCAAAGAAAGACGTTGAGGAAAGAATACATAATTTAAATACAAATGCTAAGGTATTCTTTGTGTCTGCAAAGACAGGAGAAGGCTTTGAACAGTGGACAGATTGGTTGAAAAACGAATTAAAAATATATTCTAAATAATGCTAAGGAGGAAGTTTTATGGCAGATCCATTAGGAGGTTATGTACCGGATACCGTAAAAAACGATGAACCTATACGTGAGCCCATTGCGCGTTTAGGCAAAATGATTTCCGACAGAATGGAAGTTATGCTTGGCAAAGAAAAAATTACAAAAGAGTCACCTGAGTACTGGGGCCTTGCACCTATATGTACTGACGAACAGGCTCTTATTGCCATAAAAATGGGAAAGAGAAAACCTAGAACTTTTGCACAGATTAAGAAATTAACAAAGATTAATGACGATGAATATTTGCAAAAGCAGTTAGACGAAATGTCTAACAATGGTTTAATTGAATACAATTGGGAGAATCCACAGCACAAGAAACAGTACGTTTTACCTATGTATGTTCCCGGAAGTGCAGAATTTACCAATATGAATGCAGACGTTTTAAGAGATCATCCTGAAATGGGTAGATTTTTTGAAAGAATGAGTTGTCTTCCGCTTGAAAAGGTTACACCGATGGTTCCACTTGGCGGAGCAGGAATCGGAATGCACGTTATTCCTGTAGAGAAAGCAATTGAAATGGAAAACCATTCAGTTTCAGTTGAACATATTTCACATTGGCTTGATAAGTATGAAGGAAAATATGCAGCAAGTCCTTGTTCGTGCCGTCGATCAAGAGTTACATATGACGAGGGCTGTGCCGATGATCCTGAAGGCTGGTGTATTGCTGTAGGTGATATGGCAGATTATGTTGTTGAAACTAACAAAGGTGGACGTTACATAACAAGAGAAGAAGTATACGAAATCCTTGAACAGGCAGAAGAAAACGGTTTTGTTCACCAGATTACAAACATTGACGGTGAAAATAAGATTTTTGCAATATGTAACTGCAATGTTAACGTATGTTATGCACTTCGTACATCACAGTTATTTAATACACCAAACATGTCTCGTTCAGCTTATGTTGCCCATGTTGAAAAGGATAAATGTGTTGCCTGTGGACGTTGCGTTGAGTTCTGTCCTGCCGGGGCAGTAAAGCTTGGTCAGAAACTTTGCAAAAAAGATGGAAGTCAGGTTGAATATCCAAAGATGCCTTTACCTTCTGAAAAGAAGTGGGGACCTGAAATGTGGACTGAGGATTACAGAGACAAAAACCGTATTAATACTCATGAAACAGGAACCGCACCTTGTAAAACAGCCTGCCCTGCACATATAGCAGTTCAGGGATATTTGAAAATGGCTTCACAGGGAAGATATAAGGAAGCTCTTGCGTTGATTAAGAAGGAAAATCCATTCCCTGCAGTTTGCGGACATATTTGTAACAGAAGATGTGAAGATGCCTGCACAAGAGGAAATATTGATCAGGCAGTGGCAATTGATGAAGTAAAGAAGTTTATTGCTGCTAAAGATTTGGAAGCAGAAACACGTTACATTCCAAAGAAAGTTGTTCCATCACTTAAGGGACAGTTTGACGAAAAGATTGCCATAATCGGTGGTGGGCCTGCCGGTTTATCCTGTGCATTCTATTTGGCAGAAAAAGGATATGCACCTACAGTTTTTGAAAAAAATGAAAATGCCGGAGGAATGCTTGTATACGGAATCCCATCATACAAGTTAGAAAAAGATGTAGTTCAGGCTGAGATTGATGTAATAAAAGCTATGGGTGTTACTATTAAAACAGGCGTTGAAGTAGGTAAGGACATAACAATTGAAGAATTAAGAAAACAGGGCTACAAAGCATTCTACATTGCAATCGGATGTCAGGGTGGAAGAAAAGCCGGTATTCCCGGAGAAGATGCAGAAGGTGTAATGACAGCCGTAGATTTCTTAAGAGAAGTAAATGACAAGGAAGAATATCCTATTGAAGGAGACGTTGTTGTAATCGGTGGTGGTAACGTAGCCATTGACGTAGCAAGAAATAGCAAACGTTGTGGTGATGTTAATGTATCAATGTTCTGTCTTGAAGACAGAGAGCACATGCCTGCTTCGGAAGAAGAAATTGAAGAAGCCACAGAAGAAGGAATTAAAGTTAATTGTGGTTGGGGACCAAAGGAAATCATTGTCAAAGACGGAAAAGTTGACGGCATTGTTCTTAAGAAATGCCTTTCTGTTATGGACTATGATGGAAGATTTAACCCAACATATGATGAAAATGAAACAATTACATTGTCTTGTAAGCACGTAGTATTGTCAGTAGGACAGGCTATTGTTTGGGACAACCTTTTAGATGGCTTAAATGTAAAATTAGACAGAGGCAACAGAGCAATCGCTGACTCATTTACATTCCAGACTGACGAACATGATGTATTTGTTGGTGGTGATGTTTATACAGGTCCAAAATTTGCCATTGATGCCATAGCTGCAGGAAAGCAGGGGGCTATTTCAATTCACAGATTTGTACAGCCACACAGCAGTCTTACAATTGGACGTGATCCTCATTATTTCGTTGAAATTAATAAGGATGACATAAACATTGAAAGCTATGATAATTCAAGCAGACAGGTTCCAATGAAGGATGAAAACATTAGCAAAAACAATCCTTTCAGAGATGCCAAACTTCCTTTTACCGAAGAACAGGTTAAAAAGGAAACAGCCCGTTGTCTTGGATGTGGTGCAACAATCGTTGACGAAAACAAATGTATCGGTTGCGGTATTTGTACAACTAAATGTGAGTTTGAAGCAATTCACTTAGAAAGAGACTTGCCGGGTGCAAGTGTTATGAGAAAGAGTGAAGACAAGCTTAAATACATTTTGCCAAACGGTGCAAAACAGGCAATTAAAATTAAATTTTCTAAGAAAAAATAATTATTAAAAATATTTGTTAAGACTATTTATTAGAAATTTTAATTAAAACTATTAAGTTATAAATTTATTAAACAACTAATAAGATAAAAGGGGAAAATTATGCATGAATTAGGTGTTGTTTTTCAGGCTATAAAAATCGTAGAAGAAGTAGCCAAGGAAAATAATCTTACTGAAATAGAAAGTGTAACTGTGGAAATTGGAGAAGTTTCAACAGTTATAGAATCATATCTTCAGAACTGCTGGAAGTGGTCTGTAGAAAAGAAATCAGACATTATGCATAATTGCAAATTATACATTGAAAAAATCCCGGCAATTACCTATTGTGAAGACTGTGGTAATAAATATGAGACTGTTGCCTATGGTAAAACATGCCCAAAATGCAACAGTACTCATACATACCTCTTACAGGGAAATGAGTTTAACATTAAGGAAATTGAGGGATGTTAAAATAAGCAATCAAATTTTAAAAAATTTGATTACAATAAACAAGGGAGGAAGAAATTATGTTATTTCAAATTAACAGCATGTGGCAGATATTAGGCTGGGTTTTAGTATTTGCCGGATTAATTATTACAAACGAAATTGAACGTCGTACAAAGAAGGGCGGAATCTTTTTCTTTGGAATAGTTTTAGCAGCGCTAACTGTTTACTTTATAGCTATTCAGATTGGTGCACACACAGGAGCAGCCTGGGCATTAAACAGCCAGACTTATAAGTATATGAATGGATGGTTCCATTATGCAAAGCTTTATGCTGCAGTTGCAGGATGTATTGGTTTTATGTTATTAAAATATAAAACAGGTCTTGGCAACAAGCAGTGGTTTAAATGTTTCCCATTCATAATTGTAGCAATCAACATTCTTATTGCAGTAGGTTCAGACTTTGAGTCAGCAATCAAAGGTGCTGATGCTGTTAACGGATGGTGGTTCTCAAACGAAAAAGTATGGCTTAACGGTGGCTGGTGGAACTGGGCAAACGGTATTGCCGGAATCCTTAATATTTTCTGTATGACAGGCTGGTGGGGAATTTACTCATCAAAAGACAAAAATCATCAGGATATGTTGTGGCCTGATATGACAATATGGTTTATCGTAGCATATGATATTTGGAACTTTACATACACATACTGCAATTTACCAACACATAGCTGGTACTGTGGTGTAGCTTTACTTTTGGCTCCAACATTTGCTAACGCATTATGGAACAAAGGTGGATGGATTCAGAATCGTGCCAACACACTTGCAACATGGTGTATGTTCGCACAGATACTTCCATTATTCCAGATTAGTGGTGTATTCTCAGTAATCCCATCACTTTACAATAATGTAACAGGTGCAAAAACAGGTCTTGACCTTGCCGCAATTGACAGCACAACAATGTCTACAATTACACCAAACACAACAGCAATGGGCGTATGTGCAATCCTTGCACTTGCAGCCAATGTTGTATGTCTTTCAGTAATAATTAAACGTGCCATTGAACAGAAGAAAAATCCATACAAAGAAGAAATCTTTGCAGGAACAAAAGACTTCGTTGAAGCAATGGAAAGAGCAGAATAAAGACATTAAAATATCTATAAAGAAATGGGCTAGTCAGAAATGGCTAGTCTTTTTTTGCCCTATTATGCATATTTTCTCCCGAATTTGCAATTTCTATTTTCTTATTTGAATAAAAAAGTATTATATATGGTGTTCGAACAATTTATTTAACACGTGTGGAAAGGAATATACTTTGTATTTTCACATATATAAGTGGTTAAAGAATTTGTTTAAATAACCAAATATATACAATTGGATAAATAAACATTATTGTAATTATTGATAGTTGGCTTTATAATTTTCTTATACTTATTATAACAAATCATTTCGCGTAAATGGTGGTTTCAAAGTGATGGGGTGTAAACGTATTGATACCGTATATATATCATCCTCTGTAAAAAAAAGTTCATGTGCAGACAACAGGATTAAAATGCTATTTTAATGATAGAGATTATTGGATTTCATCGGGCAATCTAAATGGCACAATTAATTTAGAGTAATAGGTAATAAAATGAAAAATAAATACATTATTAAGCTATATCATTATTATTTGAAGAAGAAATACGATAATGATAAAATTGTTGGCATAAAAGAATCAGAAAAAGTGCTTGAAAAATTAAAGAACCTTTCAGTGATAGAACCAATCTCTATCAACGATTTAGATTATATGGGAAAAGCTTTCTTAAATGATTTATCAAGTGAATATCCAAAAGATTCTCTTAAAATTTTTAAAATGGTTAAAAATGGTACAACAGATATATTTTACAAATATCATCGTGAAAGATATGTTGGTAAAGTATGTATATATATTTTTCTATCCGAGGATAATTCTTTACATTCCAACTGTGATTTATTAGAATGCAAACTAGAAATTATGAAGGGCATAAATAAATCAGAAATAGATAAAAAATCACATATTTACTGGCGCTATCTTGAGACGATGCATCAGTATGATATCATGGTGAAAGAAACAAAAAGTAATTTTAAAGAGAAGTTCTTTAATAAAAATAAGACTGAGGGAAAAATGAGAATTGCTATTGTGGATGACGAACTAATATGGCGTAAAAAATCTTACTCTTACATAAAGAAAATTGTAGAAAAGAATGATTCTATAGATGTTTTTAAATCAGGCAATGATTTTTTAGAAAAACACGCTGAATATGATATTGTTTTTATGGACATAGAAATGCCGGAAATAGATGGTTGGAATACAGCAAAAACATATCGTATATTTTATCCTGAGTCTGTTGTAGCTATGCTTACTACTCATGATGAAATGTGTTCAAAAGGATATCATATTAATGCCTTTAGATTTATTTCAAAACAAAATATGGAGTATGAATTGAGTGAAGCATTATCTAGTTTAAGAAAAATCCTTAGAAAAGATAAACAAATCGAACTAAAGGTTCGTTCACTTAAAACTTTGAAAGTAAATATAAATAATATTATCTATGTTGAAACAATAAAACATAATACTTTAGTTCATTTACGTGGAAATAACTATGTTTGTACACAAACAATGAAAGAAATGTGTAACTTATTAGAAAATGAAGGTTTCTTTAAATGTCATCAGTCGTATTTAGTTAATTTGGATGATGTGGAGTATTATGACGCTCAAGACATATATTTGAAAAATGGTGAAACTATTATGTTAAGTAAAAGAAACAAAAAAGCTTTTGAAACGGAATACTTTAAATATACGTTTCAACGTGCTAACAAGTAATTCATCTATATTTTTTACCGAATGTGCGTTTATTCGACCACTTTTGCATTTGATATTTATTTTTTTTATGAAAATATTTATTATATGTATGACTCGAGCTAAAAAACAAAAGGAGAAAAATAAAATGAATTACAAGAAAATTGTTACATTTTTAACAATTACAGCATTGGCAACTTCAGGACCATTTAAATTAACTAATCCTCCACAGGTCAAATTATCTATAAAATAATATTTAACATTGTTGAAAAAAAAGTCGTATGTGTATATAATTATTGATAACATCTTAATGATTAGATAGGGAGGAAGTTTATGAACAAAAATAGTTCAAACATAATTAAGGAAGTTTTACTTGCATTTGCAATGGGAATTATATTTCTAGCTGTGTTAATCGCATTAAGTTACATAATATTTCCAAATCAAATGACTGAAGGCGAAAATACCGAAGAATTATTATTAATAGGTTTTCCAATGCTAATTGCATATATAACTTACTATGCAAGAAAGATATTAGAGCAACTTAAATAATATTAGAACTCCTCTAGGCAAGCAACTTGCCAGGGGAGTTTTTTGAAAATTTTCTCTTAATTTTCCGTACAAAGTCGTGTAAAGGATGTCTGCAACTCGGGATTACGTGTCATAGAACAAAAATGTTATTTCACACGTAAACAAGATTAAAAATTTATATTTGCCCTTTGCTTTTTGCACTTGTTGGTTATGGATTTTCGTTGAAGAAGACGATAATACAGATTCCACTGGCGGTAATACAGGAACAGGAATTACATTTACTTAAAAAAAATATACTGGAAATGGTAAATACTTTTTCGTTATAGAAACTGATGACCGGACAGTTGAAGTGGAAAATGGACAAAGTGGTGGAGCAATTATTGACTCTAATAATATTGTAAGTGGCATACATACATATGGAGCCGGAAGTTATAATATGGGAACAAGAATTAGCAATATGATGTTTGAATTATTTTCTGATAAAAAAAATGAAGGTATTAATTTATATAATTGATAAGGAGACTCTTATGAAGAAAAGAATATTATCGTTTGTTATAGTAGCAATATTGATAATCACGTCCTCATTTGCTGGTAGCAATATTTTATCTGCAAGTGAAAAAGGCAATTCAGCACGATTATCTAACAAAAAGATTACTATTGTTGTAGGGAAGAAGCGTACTGTAAAGCTGTTAAATGCAAAATCAAAGGTAAAGTGGAAGATTGTTAAAGGCAAGAAATTAATTAGCATTAAAAAGAGTGGCAAATACAATAATAAGCTTGTTATAAAAGCAAAGAAAAGCGGAAAAGCTCAGGTTTGTGCATATTATAAGAGCAAAACATTTAAGACTTATTTAACAATTAAGAATAAAAAGCTTAGCGTTCAAAACAATTCAAAACCTGACAAAGTACAGGAAACTACAACAGCAAAAAATGAAAAAGTAACAACTGAACAGCCAACAACAATAGCTTACAAGGACAAAGCTGATATTACTGTTAGCAAAGTTAAGAATGGAATATCTGTAACTATATCTAATTTTACAAAAGACCAGATTAATTTTGATTACAGCTTTGGAAATCTAGAAAAGTATAGTGACGGGAAATGGGTAAAGGCTCTTCCTGACAATGCACAGTATATTAATCAGGAACCGTTAATCACTCTTTCATACGGACAAAGTCATACTTTTTCTATTTCATTTGGAAGTCAGGATTATGAGTCATGGGTTCTTTTTGATGGCACATTAGAAAACGGAAAATACAGATATACACATAAAGTTACACCTGTAAACGGTAAAGCATACGAAGTATGTACAGAATTTGATTACTAAAAATCAAACTCTAGAAAAATTAATTTAAAATAATATTTTACACAAGGAGTTATGAATTATCCATAGCTCCTTTTTTATGCCTAAACCAAATTAATCTCCCACAAATGCATAATTACATAAAGCAAACAAAGTAATAAATTTACAATAATAAAAAACACTATTGAAATATACCCCCACAGGGTATATAATACCAACAGTAATAAGCAAAAAGGAGCAAAAAATATATGGAACATAAATGTGCACACTGCGCTAAGAAGAAGGAGCGTACTGAAAAAGAATATAAAGACCTGATAAACAGACTAAATAGAATAGAAGGACAAGTGCGAGGCGTAAAAAACATGGTTGAAAACGATGCCTACTGCATGGACATCATTACACAGGCATCAGCTGTAGCTGCTGCTCTTAACAGTTTCAACAAAGTTTTACTATCTAATCATATAAAAACATGCGTTGTAGATAATATAAGAGAAGGCAACGATGAAGTAGTAGACGAGCTAATAACAATGCTAAAAAAATCAATGAAATAAAGAAACACAACATTTTACTACCTTGTGCTTGAGAAAATTCTGTAAGCAAACAATAGGAAAAGGTTCGAAATTTTGTGAGCATAGCGCAAGTGCAAAAGTAACTGTCCGAGCCATAAGGCGAGTTTTACTTTTGCACTTGCAATAAGCGGCGGAACAAAATGAGAAATCTTGACGTGTTTGCGACAGAATTTTCTCACAACACAAGGACTAGAAAAAGGAAAGGAGACTTTAAAATGAAAAAATACACAATTTCCGGCATGAGTTGTGCCGCCTGTCAAAGCCGTGTAGAAAAAGCAGTTAACGCCCTGCCAAATGTTGATTCAGCAGTTGTAAGTCTGCTGACTAACAGCATGCAGGTTGAAGGCTCCGCCAGCGACAGTGAAATAATTCAGGCTGTGGAGAAGGCAGGTTATGGTGCAAAAACAGCCGAAGGTTTTAAGAAAGATACAGCATCAATGGAGGAAGACCAGTTAAAGGATACTCAGACACCCATTTTAAGAAAGCGTTTAATTGTGTCTTTAGTATTATTAATTCCACTTATGTATATTTCCATGGGACATTTGATGTGGGATTGGCCTTTGCCATCTTTCTTAATTGACAACCACATTGCTATGGGATTAATTCAAATGCTTTTTACTATTGCTATTCTTGTAATTAATCAGAAGTTCTTTATTAGTGGTTTTAAAGGTGTTTTAAATAAGGCACCTAATATGGATACTTTGGTGGCAATGGGAGCAGGTGCGGCTTTTGCATATAGTACTTATGTTTTATTTGCAATGACAGATGCTCAGGTTACGGGCAATAGTGATAAGGTTATGGAATACATGCATGATTTTTATTTTGAATCTGCTGCAATGATTGTAACTCTTATTACATTAGGAAAGATGCTTGAATCTTATTCTAAGGGCAAGACAACAGATGCACTAAAAAGTCTTATGAAGATGGTTCCAAAGACTGCTACAATTATCGAAAAGGATTTAACCGGAAACGAAAAGGAAAAAATAGTTTCCATTGAAGATATAAATATAAATGATATATTTGTGGTAAAACCGGGCGAAAATATACCGGTAGATGGTATAGTTATAGATGGCTTCGGTGCAGTTGATGAATCTGCTATTACAGGAGAAAGTATTCCGGTTGATAAGACTATAGGCTCTAAGGTTTCATCAGCAGGCGTTAACCAGTCAGGTTACTTAAAATGTAAGGCTACAAGAGTTGGTGAAGATACAACTTTAGCTCAGATTATTCAGATGGTCAGTGATGCATCTGCCACAAAAGCACCAATAGCAAAGGTTGCAGATAAGGTTTCAGGAATATTTGTTCCTGTTGTAATATGTATTGCACTTGTAACTATTTTTGCCTGGCTTATTGCAGGTGAAACAGTTGGTTTTGCCTTAGCAAGAGGCATTTCAGTTCTTGTAATCAGTTGCCCTTGTGCATTAGGACTTGCCACACCTGTTGCAATTATGGTTGGTAACGGAGTAGGCGCAAAAAAAGGTATTCTTTTTAAGAATGCAACATCCCTTGAAACTACAGGTAAAACCCAGATTGTTGCACTTGATAAAACAGGAACTATTACAGTTGGAAAGCCTAAGGTTACTGCTATTATTACTGAAAAAGAAACAGATGAAAAAGAATTGCTTGGAATTGCAATAGGTCTTGAAAGTAAAAGCGAACATCCTCTTGCAAAAGCAATTACCAGTTATGCAAAAGAAAACAACATTAAGCCATATGAAATTGTTAATTTTAAGTCAGAAGTTGGTAATGGTTTAGTTGGCGAATATAATGGCTCAAAAGTTTTTACGGGAAATAGAAAGTTTATTGAAAAGAACTGTACTATTTCAACTAATTTAATTAATAAAACTGAGAAGTTATCAGAAAAAGGTATGACGCCTTTGTTTTTTGCCAAAGATAATAAGGTTCTTGGCATAATTGCTGTTGCCGATGTTATTAAAGAGGACAGCAGGGAAGCTATTTTGGAACTTGAAAATATGGGAATAAAAGTTATAATGCTTACAGGAGATAACGAGAAAACTGCCAAAGCCATTGGCCATAAAGCAGGTGTTGATCAGGTTATTGCCGGAGTGCTTCCGCAGGGGAAAGAATCTACTATCAGAGAACTTACTGAATACGGCAACACTGTTATGGTAGGTGATGGAATAAACGATGCTCCTGCACTTACAAGAGCTAATATAGGAATGGCAATCGGTGCCGGAACTGATGTGGCAATTGATGCCGCTGACGTGGTTCTTATGAAAAGTAATTTAAAGGATGTTCCTGCTGCAATAAGATTAAGTAAGGTAGTTCTTCGAAACATTCACGAAAATCTTTTCTGGGCATTTATTTACAACATAATAGGCATTCCACTTGCAGCCGGAATATGGTATCCTATATTTGGCTGGAAACTTAATCCGATGTTTGGTGCAGCAGCCATGAGCTTATCAAGTTTCTGCGTTGTAACCAATGCATTAAGATTAAATCTTGTAAATATTTATAATAACAAGAAAGACAGAAAGATTAAAAATAGCATTACAGAAGTAATAGGAAATAATGACTTATCAAATAATTTAGACAATAAAGAATCAGAAAAGGAGACTAACACTATGGAAAAGACAATGAAAATAACAGGTATGATGTGTGGACATTGTGAAGCAACTGTTAAGAAGGCTTTAGAAGCATTAGAACAGGTTGACGAGGCAATTGTAAGTCATGAAGAAGGAACAGCTGTTGTAAAATTAAACAGTGACCTCTCAAATGATGTTCTTAAGAAAACAGTAGAAGATAAGGATTACACAGTAAACGATATTATCGGTTAGTTTATTATTTAGGTGTTAAGTATGGAATGTAAGGATTTTCAAAAATTAATAAATGATTTTATTTTTGACAAAATTGAATATTCTGAAGATTTAAAGGAATTTTTGAATCACGCAAAAACATGCAAAAACTGTGGAGAAGAATTAGAACTTTACTACACTATCAGAAGGGGACTTGGCGATGTCAAGGCCCCTGATGGAAGTGAGGAAAGTGTTGATGCTACACAGGAATTGGAAAATATTATTAATTTTTATGATGAATATTTTGAAAAACAAAGAAAAAGAAAGAAAGCAGCCATTATTTCTGTTATAATAGCAATGTTAATGATTATATTTGTAATTGTATGTTTATATTTAAATACCATTGGTATTATATAAAGTGTATTACTTTGGAAAGGACTATATTTTAATGAGTAAATTTGTGTTAATAGACGGACATAGTATTTTAAACAGAGCATTTTATGGAGTTCCTATTTTTACTAACAGTGAAGGACTACATACAAATGCTGTTTTTGGTTTTCTGAATATTATGTTTAAAATAATAGATTCAAAACAGCCGGATTACATGGCTGTTGCTTTTGACGTTCATCAGCCTACATTCAGACACGAAATGTTTAAGGATTACAAAGGCACAAGAAAGCCTATGATGGAAGAATTAAGGGAACAGGTGCCTGTAATTAAGGAATTATTGCAGAAAATGAACATTACAACTGTAGAATTGCCAGGATACGAAGCAGACGATGTTATTGGTACTTTGTCTAAGAAAGGTGAAAAAGCAGGCATGGAAGTAGATGTTATTTCAGGTGACAGAGATTTACTTCAGCTTGCAAGTGACCATATTACAATCTGTATCCCAAAAACTAAAAAAGGTCAGACTACAGTTGAAGAATACAATACAGAAGGTGTTATGAAATTATATAAAGTTACCCCAACTGAGTTTATTGATGTTAAAGCTTTAATGGGTGACTCATCTGACAATATTCCGGGGGTTCCGGGAATTGGAGAGAAAGGTGCAACAGCCATTATTTCTCAGTTTGGTTCAATTGAAAATGCCTACGATCACGCAGATGAAATTTCTAACACACGTAACAGAAACGCACTTTTAAATAATTACGAAATGGCACAGATGAGTAAAACTCTTGCCACAATTAATATTCAGTCACCTGTAGAAGTAACACCTGAACAGTGTAAGTTAGA